>SKDY01000263.1_pt1 | contig 45615 bp, 37 predicted proteins | sample 4826591 | NCBI WGS metagenome assembly SKDY01 (sample SAMN11008823, study PRJNA524170) | human gut metagenome | biome: Human fecal sample; material: Feces; isolation source: fecal sample from pouch patient p10, p22 | host: Homo sapiens | place: Israel: Tel-Aviv | collected 2016-06-15 | reverse complement strand
CGTCTTATCTACATAATAATATTCTGTTTGGGCTCTGACATAATCAGCAATTCCGATAGGAAGTGATTTCTTTTTCGGTTCTATTTTTTTTAGCACATAATTACCAGAAGTGATGCGGCCATCAATTGGCTTTTCTGCATCATCAGGAATTTGCCATGTCCTTCCAATCTTCACTGCTCCTTGAATTTTCCCGTTTTTACACATATTACTTACTGCATGATAAGAGATGCCCCATTCCATAGCCTTTTCTTTACTTGATTTCATAATTTTTCTCCAATCTCAAGTAATACATATGCAGGTTACATCTCAATCATACCATGTTATCCGCACAATATCAATTTTAGTTTTATATATTGCCTATATTTGTTGGTTTTTTGCTTTCTTATAAACTCAAGTCTCAACAAAAAGCAACATGCAAAAAGCTATTCACCCATTCTACCCGGCGAATAGCTTTTCTGATGATTTTTATCGTATTTTATGCCTCACTATTAAATAATGGCGTTGACAAATAGCGGTCTCCAGAATCTGGAAGCAGCGCTACGATCACTTTCCCTTTATTTTCTGGTCTCTTCGCCAGAATGGAGGCTGCTTTTAAGGCTGCGCCGGAGGAAATTCCTACTAAGATTCCCTCGGATGCTGCAAAAGCGCGTCCTTCTGTGAAGGCATCCTCGTTCTCGATGGCAATGACCTCATCGTAAACTCTGGTATTTAAAACCTCCGGTACGAAACCGGCTCCGATTCCCTGGATCTTATGCGGACCTGCGGTTCCCTTGGATAAAACCGGACTGGAAGCTGGCTCTACGGCTACGACTTTGATATCCGGATTCTTAGATTTTAAATATTCACCAACGCCTGTGATGGTTCCTCCTGTGCCGACGCCTGCAACAAAGATATCTACTTTTCCATCGGTCTGATCCCAGATCTCCGGACCTGTGGTGCTGCGGTGGACAGCCGGGTTGGCCGGGTTGATGAACTGGCCTAATACGACAGCGCCTGGAATCTCATTTTTCAGCTCTTCCGCTTTGGCGATGGCGCCCTTCATGCCTTTGGCTCCCTCAGTCAGAACCAGCTCTGCGCCATATGCTTTTAACAGGTTTCTGCGCTCCACGCTCATGGTATCCGGCAGTGTAAAGATCGCGCGGTATCCCTTGGCTGCAGCTACGGCTGCAAGTCCGATTCCGGTATTTCCGCTGGTTGGCTCGATGATCGTAGCTCCCGGTTTTAAGATGCCTTTTTCTTCTGCATCCTCGATCATGGATAATGCAACACGGTCTTTTACAGAACCTGCTGGGTTTAAATACTCCAGTTTTGCCAGGATCACTGCGTCCGTGACTCCGGCTTTCTTTGCATATCCATTCAGTTTCATGATCGGGGTTCCTCCGATCAGCTCCAGTGCGCTCTCTTTGATCTTACTCATAGCGATGCCCTCCTTTTATTTCCGGCGTTAAAGTCTGTGTGCAGTTTTGATGTTTTTATACTCTATTCCCTCTCTTCCAGCGCCTTGCGTATCCGCTCAAACGCTTCGGTCAATGTCGCTCTCGGACAGGCTACATTGATCCGCTGGAAGCCTTTGCCTTTCTCTCCGAAGATCTTGCCACTGTCTAACCATAGCTTTGCTTTATGGATGATCAGATCCTCCAGCTCTTCCACACCAAGCCCGGTTCCACGGAAATCCAGCCACACCAGATAGGTTCCCTCATGCTCAGTCATGGAAACACCAGAAAGATACTGCTCCACATACTCTTTTGTATATTCAATATTGGCAGCCACATAAGCCTTCATGGCTTCATACCACTCTTCTCCGTCAGAATATGCTGCCTCACAGCCAACCAGACCTGCCACATTCAACTGACTGTATCCGGCCCGGTTGATCTCCTTTCTGAAGGTTTCGCGGATCTGTGGATTGGAAATGAAGATGTTGGAGATCTGAAGTCCCGCCAGGTTAAAGGTCTTACTTGGGGAGGTGCAGGTGATGGTAAAATCCGCAAATTCTTTGGAAATCGCTGCAAATACCTGATGTTTCCCTTTAAATACGAAATCCGCATGGATCTCATCGCTGACAACTTTCACCTGATATTTCTGGCAGATCTCACCCATTCTGGTCAGTTCTTCCCTGATCCATACTCTGGCTACCGGGTTGTGCGGGTTGCATAAGAAGAATAATTTCACCCGCTCATCCCGGATCTTCTGCTCAAAATCCTCGAAATCAATGTGGTAGCGGTTGTCCTCTCCTGCGTACAGATCACTGCTGACGATCTTTCTGCCATTGTCTGAGATCACCTCAGAGAATGGATAATACACCGGCTGCTGGATCAGCACCGCATCGCCCGGTTCTGTAAATGCACGCACTGCCATGGCAAGGGCAAATACGATACCCGGAGTCTTCACCAGCCAGTCCTCTTCCACGTCCCAGTCATGGTGACGTTTCATCCAGCTTCTGACGATCTCAAAATAAGGAGTCAGCGTGTCGCTGTAACCAAAAATACCATGTTCTACCTGTTTTGCCAAAGCATCCTGGACGTAACTGGAGGTCTTAAAGTCCATGTCTGCCACCCACAGGGGAAGCAGGTCTTTCGGCATTCCCCGTTTCTCAGCAAAATCATATTTTAAAGATTTGGTATTTCTTCTGTCTACGATCCGGTCAAAATCAAGATTTCTTTCCGCCATATAATTCCTGCTCCGTTTCTCTGAATACTTTTTCTAACTCATCGATCAGGTCTTTTGCATCTTCGATGCCCACAGACATTCTCAAGGTTGCCTCAGTAATGCCATTTTTCTCCCGGATCTCCTTCGGAACATCTGCGTGGGTCTGGGTCGTCGGGTAAGTGACCAGGGTCTCTACACCGCCAAGGCTCTCAGCGAATTTGATCATCCGTACTTTTTCCAGAATGGAAAGGGCAAATTCCTTACTCTCCAGCTGGAAGGTCAACATCGCACCGAAGCCTCTGGCCTGTTTTTTCATGATCTCATACCCCGGATGCTCTTCCAGTCCCGGATAGATCACTTTGGTCACAGCCTTCTGCTGTTTTAACCAACCGGCAATCTGTTTTGCATTTTCCTGGGAACGCTCCATACGGATGCCCAGGGTCTTGATGCCGCGCAAAATCAGCCAGCTGTCAAACGGAGCCAGTCCGGAACCAACGGTCTTAATTAAGAAACGGAACTTCTCGCTGATGTCCTCCCGGTTGGTCACCAGAAAACCAGCCAGCGTATCGTTATGACCGCCTAAATATTTCGTACCACTGTGAACCACGATATCCGCGCCAAGATCCAGAGGATTCTGGAAATATGGGGATAAGAAGGTGTTATCCACGATCAGCAGCAGGTCATGGCGTCTGGCGATCTCTGCCATAGCTACGATATCGGTGACATTCATCATCGGGTTGGTCGGTGTCTCTATGTAAATAGCCTTGGTATTTTCCTTCACGAAGCTTTCCACGTCTTCTTTATAGCAGTCCACACTGGAAAATTCAATGCCATTTTTGGCGGAAACATTGTGAAAGAGACGAATACTTCCGCCATACAGGTCAGAATCCACAATCAGGTGATCGCCGGGCTTGAAGAGCTCCATCATCATGGTGATCGCTGCCATACCGGTAGAAAATGCGATGGCATCTATGCCATTCTCCAAAGAAGCGACCACCTTTTCTAACTGCTCTCTGGTCGGGTTCTGAAGTCTGCTGTAGTCAAATCCAGTGCTTCTGCCGACACCCATATGTGCATACGTCGCAGTCTGATAGATCGGGTAACTGATCGCGCCGTAGTTTTTTATACTCTGCTCATCCTCTTCCAGATGGGTACACTTCGTATTGATTCCTCTTGCCATGATTCTTCCTCCATTGATGCCCTGTGAATTTAATTCATACTAGCACTATAGGAATAGTATGTCAAGAGGAGTCTCTGTCTAGCTCGCCAATTTCTCATATTCCCGCAGCTTCTGTTTCGCCTCTGGTCTTAACCTCTTTGGTACCTGGATCTGGATGACCACGTACTCGTCACCATGGACCGACGGCTGTTTCACGGACGGTACGCCTTTGCCTTTCAGACGGATCTTACTGCCGGACTGGGTTCCTTCTGGGATCTTGCAGACGACACTGCCGTATAAGGTATCCACCTTAGCTTCACCGCCAAATACCGCTGTGGTATATGGAATGGATACGGTTGTATACAGATCCATGCCTTTTCTCTCATACTGACGATCCGGGTCAATGGTAACTTTCAGAAGGATATCGCCCGGCTCTCCGCCGCCGGTTCCCGGCATACCTTTGCCCTTTAAACGGATGGTCTTGCCGTCCTCGATTCCTGCTGGAATATGCACTTTCAGGGACTGGGTGGTTCCATCTGCCGGGTTCTTGATCTGGAATACCTGATCACAGCCAAGGACAGAATCTCGCAGGCCGATGTTAACCTGGCAGTTTAAGTCCTCGCCGCGGCTCTGGTAAAAATCGTAGTGGCCATAATGGCTGCCGCCCTGACTTCTGCTGCTTCTGCCGCCCCGGCTGCCATGGAACAGATCGTCAAAAATATCTTCAAAACCACTGCCATCGCCCTGTTCAAAATGGAAACTGCCGCCGTTGCCGCCAAAACCACTGCCGTGGAAGGAGCCGTGGAAACCTCCGTTTCCACCAAATCCACCGCCAAATCCTTCAAATGGATTGCCGCCGCTATACGTGCCTCCACCATATGCGCCACCGGCATTCTGCCAGCCGCCTCCGGCGCCCGCGGTCTCATCAAAGGCCGCAAAGCCGAACTGATCGTACTGTTTTCTCTTCTCCGGGTCATTTAAAACACTGTAAGCTTCGGAAGCCTCTTTGAATTTATTTTCTGCATCTTGATTACCCTGGTTGGAATCCGGGTGATATTTCTTCGCCAATTTCCGGTAGGCGCTTTTGATCTCTTTTTCGCTGGCATTCCGGCTGACACCTAACACTTCATAATAATCTCTCTTATCCATACTGCCACCTCCATGTATCTATGACTGTTCGTAACTATTCAGTTTCTTCATAGTTATGACTGTTCACCGATTTTGCAAGTATCGGATTGCGCCCGCAACTTCGGTAAAACGGTTACAACAAATGCCACGGTGGAATCCGCGGCACTTGCTCTAGTCTATTTGTTCTATTTGTAATATAACACATGGTTTTCTTGTTGTCAACAGCAGGATGTGAAAGTTCTGTGAAATTAATCTGCCATGCAAAACAACACGCTGAAACTGACCGTGGGTGCTTGCACACAAAGGACAGTTCCAGCATGCTGTTTTATAGGGCGGATGCCCGACATGAAATAGTTTGCCGAGAATCGGCAAACTATGAATGCGCATGGCTATGGCAGTATGCATTTAGATCATCCCGTCCTTCACCACGCCATGCTCCCTCAGCAGCTTTCCAACCTCTGTCCGGTCCACTTTTTTCACCAACTTCCACTTCAGGTTCTCCAGTGGTCCTGGCAGATGCATTTCCAGTGGGGATCTTCCGTCCATCAGCTTCACCGTGCTGTCTAACAGCTCACGGATATCATAAACACTGCCCCACACCTCCGGCACGCCGCGATCCACGCCGCACAGACCGTACACAGCTTCCATCGCGGTACGGACCGAATACTCCGTCGTGAAAATGGTATCTCTTGGAGTTTCTGCAAACTGTCCCAGGAATGCAGCGTTGACAGAGCCATCCGGAATCACATCCGGGCGGTCACCGGCGCTTCTAGGCATAAAGAAGGCAGTGATATACGGCATCATAGTTGGCGTACAATTCGTATGATTTTCTGCCAGATCGTCAATCTCTTCCACCGGAACACCCAGATGATACAGCCACTCAGCAGTGATTTCCTTACCGGTACACTCCTTCATCGGCTTTTTGATATAATCTCCCGGAACATCGGTAAATAAACTGTACACCCAGACGCAGACCTCATCCTTCTTCTGCGCCTTAAACTGCCCCTGTCGGTTGATGGTCCAGCTTAACAGCCAGGAGGAATCCTTACAGCTTACGATTCCACCGGTCACGACCCGTCCGCTTAACGGATCACGTTTGCATATCTTCTTTATATAAGAAATGATCCGTTCATCGGAAGTGGTCACAGTTGCAGATTCCCAGTTGGTCTTCTGAGTATCGGAGCAGAATTTCTCCGGATGTCCGAAGGATGGGTCCTGGGCGGCGATCCGCTTCCACAGCCCCCAGCAGCCGCTGGTGCGGGTCTCTGCATTGCCCATAGGTGCGTGGTTCTGGTCTCCGTAAATGGTTCCCTCAGTACAGCTTCCGTTGGTGATAAACACCAGATCTTTTTCCGTCAATGGAATCTCCGTCTTCTCCCCGTGAACCAGGCACTCGATGGCGCGGGCAGTTTTTTTCTCACCATTGATCTCAAAGCGGACATTGGTCACCTCAGTACCAAACCGGATTTCCACGCCCGCCTGCTCCAGATACTTCTGCATCGGCAGGATCAGGGACTCATACTGGTTGTAGCGGGTAAATTTTAAAGCAGAGAAATCCGGCAGCCCGCCGATGTGGTGGATAAAACGCTGGAAATACCGTTTCATCTCCAGGGCACTGTGCCAGTTTTCAAAAGCAAACATGGTTCTCCAGTACAACCAGAAATCTGACTGGAACACCTCATCGTCAAAAAATTCCTCAATGGTTTTGTCATACAGATCCTCGTCCCTGGTAAAGAACAGCTTCATGATCTCCATGCTGCCCTTCTGGCTGAGCCGGAATTTTCCGTCCGTATGGGCGTCCTCACCCCGTTTTTCTGTGGCACGACACAGAGAATAGTTGGGGTCACGCTTATTTAACCAATAATATTCATCCAGCACAGATGCCCCTTCCACCTCCAATGACGGGATGCTGCGGAACAGATCCCACAGACACTCGAAATGGTCTTCCATCTCCCTTCCGCCTCTCATCACATAACCGCGGGTCGGGTCATCGATACCGTCACAGGCACCTCCGGCAATGTCCATCGCCTCTAAAATATGGATATTTTTGCCGGGCATCTGAGCGTCACGGACCAAAAAGCAGGCTGCCGCCAGGGATGCCAGACCACTTCCCACCAGGTAAGCAGATTTCTCCTCAATGCCTTCCGGCTTTAACGGACGGGCAAACGCCTCATAATTACCTTTGGAATAATAAATGCCTTTGCTGTTCTTTTTCTGCTTGTCCCGTTCGGTATTGCGGTAATCCGAATAATCCGTCTGTTTTTTCTCTTTCGGTGCGGTGCATTTCTTTGCACAGCCCTTTTCCTTCTTTCCAGCCATAAACACGGCAGCGCCTGCTCCCAGCGCCGCTAAAGAAAACAAACCTGCCTTCGCCATCTTTTTACCCATATACTGCTCCTTTCCATCCCCAGGTCATCCGGGTGATCTGTTTCTGCTTGAATTGTGTGTATTTTTATTACTTTGTTATGTGGTTTTCAAAACTATATAACATTGTTTTTAGAATAATATCTTTTGTAAAGAATGTCAAGACAGAACTGGACTTTACGTTTATTTTGTCCTGTGCATCTGCTTCTTATGCAGATTCCTTTTTTCTCTTCTTATACAGATTTCTTATTTTCCCTTGCATTTTGGACAGATTTCGTCTATAATAGGCATTGGCTTTTCTGCGTCAAAGCGTTGAATTGCAAAACAATCCGGCAATGACGTTAACAATTATGTATTGGGAGAATTTGAGTATGAACGAAGAGAAAAAATTAAACCTGCCTCAGTCCCTGATCCTGCTTCTGCTGATCATCATTTCCGTTGCGATCTGCATCCGTTTAAAGACCGGCGGCCCCATGATCGGCTTGTTTGCAAGCTGGATCTTTATTTACCTGTTCTGCAAAGCAGTCCGTATTCCTTATGACCATGTAGTTTCCGGTGCCTATGAGTCCATCCGCATGGTAGTGCCTACCTTGTGCCTGTTGATGGCCATCGGCGTTATGATCGGTACCTGGCTGCAGAGCGGTACCATCGCCACCATCATCGTGTGGGGTCTTCAGATGATCAACCCGGCATGGCTTCTGCCGCTGACTCTGATCTTCTGTTCCGTATTAAGCCTGGTGACCGGAACCTCTTACGGTTCTGTCGGCAGCGCCGGTGTTGCCATGATGGCCATCGGTAATGCCATGGGGATCAATCCAGGTATGGTGGCAGGCGCCGTGATCTGTGGTGCGATGTTCGGTGACAAATTAAGCCCCTTATCTGATACCACCAACTTAGCTCCAGCCGTTGCCGGAGCCAAATTAGGAGACCATGTCCGTTCCATGTTATGGACTACTCTCCCTACCTATGTGATCACTTTAGTATTATTCACGATCCTGGGTATCCAGCAGACCAGCGGCAGCTATACCGAAGCCAATATGTCTGCTTACATCGGTGCTTTAAACGGGGAGTTCCAGTTAGGTCTGGTCACCATGATCCCGGCAGTTTTAATCATTATCCTGTTATTATGCAAGGTAAATGCCATCTCTGCCTTAGGCTTATCCAGCTTTGCTGCAGGTGCCATTTCCTTCTTTGTACAGCATGATTCTTTACAGAGCATCATCCGCACTGCTTATAACGGCTACTCTACGGAGATTGAAGAAGCCATCTTAAAGACCATCTTAAACCGCGGCGGCATGGGAAGCATGCTCCAGTATGTAGCGATCATTACATTTGCTGTTGGTATGGGCGGCATGTTAGAGAAATTAGGCGTTCTGGACCACATTTTAAATGCGATCTTAAAGCTGGTAAAGAACGATGGAACCATGATCTTAGCTACCCTGATCACCGGATATGTGACCAGCCTGATCAGCTGTTCCCAGCCCATGGCACATGTGCTGACCGGTCGGTTAATGGCTCCGGTATTTAAAAAACGTCATGTAGCTCCTGAGATCCTCTCCCGGTGTCTGGAGGACTCCGGCACACTGGCAGGTCCAATGATCCCATGGCATGGCTATTGTGTCTACATGTCCGGAACCCTGGGCGTGGCATGGGGCGCATTTTTCCCATTCCTGTTCTTATTATATTTAACTCCTGTGTTCAGCCTGATTTATGGCTTTACGGGAATCTCTATCAAACATACAGAAGGCTAGTGCAGCTGCAGCTTTCAGTAACTGAGAACAGTTACAGACTAAGAATTTTACGGAAGGAACTTTTGATATTATGAATACCAGATTAGTGTTACTTGGCACTGGCACCCCCAATGCCTGTCCTGACGCCAACGGCCCATCCTCTGCGGTGGTCGTTGGCGACCGTGCTTATTTAGTAGACTTTGGACCTGGTGTGGTACGCCAGGCTTCCAAAGCCTATTTTCGTGGAATCGACGCTCTGCGGCCTGATCTTCTGACCACTGCGTTCTGTACCCACTTACACACTGACCACACCGCCGGATACCCGGATCTGATCTTCACCCCATGGGTGCTGGAGCGTCCGGTTCCATTAAAGGTATTTGGCCCGAAGGGGCTGAATCACATGACCAGCCATATCTTGCAGGCTTATGAGACCGATATCGATTTTCGGATTCACGGCTTTGAGAAGGCTAATGAATCCGGCTACAAAGTAGATGTGACAGAAATTGAAAAACCCGGTATCATCTACGAGGACGACCGGGTAAGTGTTGAAGCATTTCCGGTCAGCCATGGAACGCTGACCTGCTACGGTTATAAATTTGTCACTGATGACCGGACCATCGTGATCACCGGTGATACTGCCCCTCTGGATCTGGTGGCTGAAAAAGCCGCTGGCTGCGATATTCTTCTCCATGAAGTGGAATACGCTGCCGGAATCACCTGCCGGGAACCAAAATGGCAGAAATACCACCAGGAAGTGCATACCTTAAGCACTGATCTGGCCTGGGTAGCAAAAAAAGCACAGCCAAAGCTGTTAGTCACCTACCATCGGATCTACCACATGAACATCCAGGACAACCGCATCAATCTTCCTGCGGAAATGGCAAGAAGAGACGAGGCCATCCTGGACGAGATCCGCGCCGCCGGATACGACGGCTGGGTGGTCAATGGACAGGATCTGGATGTATTTTAAGTAAACATCCGTTCAATCTTTTCTTTCAAAAGCCCCTCGCCGATCACGATCAGCACCGACTGCCCACATGGGATCGGGCTGACCGTGAAACTGCGTTGGGTGGCGTTTAATTCAATCCAGGAACCATCTTCCTCCAAGAATCCCTTGATCCGGAAAATATGACCATAAGAATCATCGGCTAACAGTTCTTTTGCCGCGGTCTCTAATTTCTCTCTTGTGATCGGAAGTTCCAGGAAATATAAGGACTGGAAAACGTCCTTTTCTTCAAAATTCATCTTTTCATAGCTTTCTGTCCGGTATCCGCAGGAAGCGATCTTCTGAAAATCTTCTTCTGTCAGATCATCCCAGCTCTTACAGATCACATCACTCTCTCCCAGTCTTCTGTCGCAGTGAGCGGCCTCTAATGCCCGGTTTACATGTTCTATGGCAGCTTTTGCAGTCTCTTCTGACACTTCCTGCGTGTGGCTTAAAAGGACACATCCAGCCTCTGCCACCTCGGAAGCCAGCAAAAATTCCGCTTCCTTTGATAACTGCTCTTCCAGTCCTGCATCCACGATGGCGATCACATTGCCCGCCTCGTACCACTGGTCCAGCGGTTCATCATATAAAGTATCAAAAAATTCATCCACATCATAAATGCCGGATGGTTCGATCAGCACCCGTTTATAGCCCTGCATGGACAGGGAGATCAGTTTCGTGCGGAAACGACGCTGATGGCAGTCCTTATCACAGCCACCGGCGATCATCTCCACCCCGCAGTAATCTCCCTCTAAGTCCTGCAGTAACATCCGGTCTACATTGACCGCACCGAAATCATTTTCCAGTATGGCGATCTTTACGCCCTGGTTAATCCAGTAACGGGCGTATTTTCTTAAAAATGTGGTCTTGCCGGAACCTAAAAATCCAGTGATCAGATCTACCTGTATCATATACTGCCTTCCTTACGCATCTGATCTGGAAAATGCGTTCTTCATCTGACAGCTCAGTTCAAACAGCACCTTATCCATAACAGAGGCAGTCTCTTCTTTTACCATATCTGCCACTGCCTGATTGGCTTCTTCCCGAATCTTCTGGCGTTCTGCCTGATCTGTAATATCCTTTAATGCCTTGTCATACTGATGGATCAGAGCATGGCTCTTGGATGCCACGGCAAGCTGGTAGCGCTCGATGTGGAACAGGGACTTGCTGTAAGAAGCGTCTGCCATGGCTGCCACCAGACGGCTGGACCAGTAGAAATTGTCGGTGGAAACGTCTTTTCCAGTGTTGGATAAATACTCCGGTGTGGTGGAAACTCCAGGATAGAACGGCACCATCACATTAAAGGCATTGGATGCAAATGCGATCCACTGGATCACGGATACGTCCTCCGGCTGATCCGGACGCATCTGGATCAGGGACAGGAAATCATTGCGGTTGATGCCGATGGAACGGTAACGGCCTCTCTGTAACCCATCACCGCTGCCACCATAAGGATCGTAAATGGTTCCCTGATAGTGAGAAGACAGGACATATTTGACATCTTCCACAGTTATCTTTTTCTCCGGCTCCATACACCATGGGATATCATCAGATTCTGGCGTATAGTCGGCATCCGGGCCGTCCCATTTCTTTGTATTCGGATTTAAGTAACGTTCCATGAACCAGGCTCTTGGGGTATTGTAGACATGGTCAGAGTCATCATGGCTTCCGAAAGCTTCTCTTGGATTCAGTTCTCCGTTTAAGGAAAGGTCCAGGTGGTTATCCCGGATAAATTCGCCCATGTCAGCGGAACACATATGATTCTTCTGTGCGCCCAGTGCGTCATCCAGGTCAAAATGGTCAATTCCCAGCTGGTTCGGCATCACTACATACACATCATCCGGAACACGTTTTGCGATCCAGTGATGACCGCCGATGGTCTCCAGCCACCAGATCTCGTCGCGGTCCTGAAAAGCAATTCCGTTCATCTCATAAGTTCCGTAAGTCTCTAACAGGCTTCCCAGACGTTTCACGCCCTCTCTGGCACTGGTAATGTATGGAAGAACAATGTATACAATATCCTCTTCACCGATACCGCCTGCCTTTTCCGCTTTTCCGTCCTTCGCCGGTTCATAAACCACCAGGGGATCTGCTCCCAGGACACGGGGATTGGAGGTGATCGTCTCCGTTGCTGTCATGCCTACATTCTTCTCATTGACACCACTGGCTGCCCAGATGCCTTCTCCGTCTAATGCATTCGGCACTGCAGTGATCTTCTGCGGATGCTCCGGCAGAGGAATCTCCACATGGGAGATCACAGACCGGTATACCTTCGGCTGCTCCTCCGGATGAACCACGACGTATTTCTTCGCTGTGAAATGTCCCGAACCAGAATCGTCGTTGCGGGCGATCATGGTTGAGCCGTCATAAGATGCGTTTTTCCCTACTAAAATGGTCGTACAAGCCATACCATACATCCTCCTGTGCTGATCTAATATACTCCCGGAATCTTTCTACGCCTGATTTTGCGAGAAGATTCTGGGTCCGTTGAGCCCAAATAGCTCTATGGGTATTATCCGACTTTTTGGATGGATTTGCAACCATTACTGTACACGGGTAGGCATTTTCTGAACTGAAAATGCCGTATGATACAGTGGTGGTAGCAGATTTTGCCGATTTAGAATGCGAAGCATCGGCAAAATCCGTTGCTGTTTGCGCAACGCGTGAACAGTAACTTGCAACCGATTTTAATGCCATATGGACTTTTCATCCTATTGACATTCTCGATAAGATGATGCTATACTGATGTTCTAAAACTGATATGTGGATTTTTCGAGATTTCTGTCTACTTTTCGCCACATGACCTTTTCGGAGGCCATGTGGTTTTTTTGTGTCATAGGAAACTTCGTCCTATGACACAAAAAAGCTCCGCGGGATGCGCACTCGCGCGAAAAAGAAACATGCATATTTTCAAATGGACTGGAATTTTGATCAATCTAAGGAACAGTTTGAGATCAATTTAATTTTCAGAAAGGACTTTTTTATGGATCAGACTTATATGAAAAAACAACCAGTCCTCGGACTGGTTGTGAAAATGTCACTTCCCATGGTGATTTCCATGTTGGTGAACTCTCTTTATAACATTGTAGACAGCTTATTTGTGGCGAAGATCAGTGAGAATGCCATGACGGCCCTTTCCCTGGTCTTTCCTCTCCAGAACCTGATCGGTGCGATCATGATCGGTTTTGGAGTCGGGATCAATGCCGTGATCTCCTTCTATCTTGGGGCACAGGATCACAAAATGGCTGATCGCTCCGCCAGTCAGGGACTGTTTCTGGCAACACTGCACGGAATCCTTCTTTCCATTGTATGCATTGCCATCATGCCTTCATTCCTTCAAAAATTTACCAATGATCCGGATATTATTTCCATCGGTATCCGTTACTCCGGCATTGCATTCTGTTTTGCCGTCATGCAGGCATGGGGTCTGGTATTTGAAAAGGTATACCAGGCGATTGGCCGCATGACCCTGACCATGGTCTGTCTTTTAAGCGGCTGTGTCCTGAATATCATCCTGGACCCGGTACTGATCTTCGGCATCGGACCATTTCCGGCTATGGGGATCGCAGGCGCTGCGATCGCAACCGGCCTGGGACAGACCTTAAGTGCAGCTATGTATCTGACCGTCTACCTGACACAGCCATCTTCGATCCGATTTTCCTTAAAAGATATGAAACCTGACAGCTTTTTGATCAAAAAACTATATTCCATCGGTATTCCGGCCAGTTTAAACATGGCTCTGCCGTCCATGCTGATCTCCGTGTTAAATATCCTGCTGTCTGCGTATTCACAGACCTATGTTTTTGTTCTTGGGGTTTACTACAAGCTGCAGACCTTCCTGTATCTGCCGGCGAATGGTATCATTCAGGGAATGCGTCCTCTGATCGGTTACAACTATGGCGCCAGAGAACATAAACGTGTCCTGAAGATCTACCACACAGGGCTTATGCTGGTCGCTGCCATCATGGCTTTCGGCACCGCGCTTTGCTGGACCATTCCTGGTACTCTTATGGGACTGTTCACGGTTCAGGACTCCACCATTCGTACCGGAATCCAGGCTTTGCATATCATCAGCATTGGATACCTGCTGTCCACCATTTCCGTTATTACCTGCGGAACTCTGGAAGCACTGGGCAAAGGTCTTCCTTCCCTGATCGTTTCTTTATGCCGCTATGTGATCCTGATCCTGCCTCTTGCTTTCCTGCTCAGCCATTTACTCGGCGTAGCCGGTGTGTGGCACGCATTCTGGCTGACAGAGACCATCACAGCAATCATTTCACTCTTTCTTTACCAAAACGGCATCAAAAAAGCTTAACAGAAGATCTATGCCCACGGATCTGCCGCTGCAGGAATCCGGATCCCGGCGAGAAGCTGCTGCTCTGCATATGTATCCTGTTAGAATTTTCCACCGCCACCACCATGGGGCGTTCCGGAAGAAGACGTATGCGTTGAGCTTCCGCCGCCGCTGCTACTGCTGCTCTTTGTTTCTCGTTTTACCCGGTTAACATGGCTGTACAGGAAAAGATCCTGTTTCCCGGTCAGATTCATGCTGCCAGGCCGTACATAATTGGCTGCTGATCCTGCTTTGTGAACGCTCTTTAGCTGTGCCTTCATGCCCTGGACAGCTGCAAATCCAAGAGCTGCACCGATTGCAATACAGATAAGCGGAACTGTCGCAGACATGGGTTTTCTCGGAACATCGCCCTTGTCAAATGGATGGCCCGCCCTCGCCTGATCGATCAGGTCATCACAGCATGCTGCGTAGATCTGGAACGCCTGCGCATAATCGCCATCTGCAAGAGAATCCAGCATCTGGCCTCCCACATACTGGATACCAGCATCTGTAAATGCAGTAATTCCGTAGCCGCAGGTCGAGATATGCCATTCCCGCTCCTCCATACTGACTACAAACATCAGACCATCCCGGTCTGTACCGTAACCAAAATTACAATAATCGTAAAGGTCATCCGCGTAGGCCTCAATGCTGTTGTAACCATCGAGATTCTCTACCGTTGCGATCGTCACATCCATCCTCTGGCGTTCACTGAGTTCATCCAGAAGCTCGGTGATCTCATCTTGTTCTTCATCAGAAAGAATATTTGCGGTATCTAAAAGCCGTTCATATTCACTGGAAAAGCCATCTGCCGCATAAACAACTGTACTGAAAGCGGAAGCTGCGAGAAGCCAGGCTGCTGCCATTCCGATCAGTTTCCTTCCTGCTCTTTTCATCTTCTCCACTCCCCCTTCTATATAATCCGTGCCAGCCATAGAAGCCAGCTGATACCGTAAGCTGCCGCGGCAAATGCTGCAGAAAGCCCTATCATCCAGGTTTTTGCAGCATCGTTATCCACTGGCAGATCGCCTACGAATTTCCCGTTCTGTCCATTCATGGCAAAGTGGTACTGTTTTCCATTCCAGGTTGTATTTAAAATCCAGACCGGGTAAAGCGCATATTTCGCACTTCCGTCATGAAGTCTCACACTGCTCTGTTCTGTTGTTACCGATGTATAGCCGCTTACAGTCGATTTGAAATTATCCTCTGTTGATCGTTTTACACGCTCATTTGCACGTGCAATACTTTCTTCTGCACTGACATCATATTTATCTGCCATATAGCCCGCAAGATATGCTGTTTGAAATGGAACTGCCTCCTTAAAATCGAAGGGTTCAATCGATTCCATCAGATCGTCCTCCATCTTCGTCGATCCGTCTACCGGAACCCGTGTAAAGCCAATGCTTCCGCTGCGTCCCACCATGAAAAAACTCGTTTCCGTATAATTATAGTCTTTATCACTCCAGCTTCTGACCTTTGTCGCGCGATAGCGGATATCCGCATCTGCCTCCGTATCAAACAGCCAGAATGGAACGTAAACACCCTTGACCTCATCAATATGGTTCTGATCCTTAAAGACCTTCGGAAGAAGCCTTTTTCCTTTCAGATGACGCGTCAGACCTTCCTTTGCCGCTTTTTTATCAAGCTTGAACGGAATCACATAATCCGGCTTCAATGCTCCCGAAAACTGTCCGGTCACAACGATCGGATTTCCGCAATATGGACACGCAGATGCTGCCATATTCTCATCTGCGACGATCTCGCCACCACAGGACTGACACTGGTAGGTACGAAGGCCATCGGTCTCACCTTTCCCCCATTCTTCTCCTGCACTCGTGTCCCATACCATTTCGTCCGACTGCTCCTGGTTCAACGCCTCATCATATCCCTGAAGCGCCTCCATCTCAAATTCTGTATCACAGTACGGACATTTCATCTTCTGGATCGTGCTGTCAAAGTGGATTGCGCCACCACAGCACGGGCACTTATATTCCTGTATATTTCCCATACCGTTGTTCTCCTTCCCTTTCTTTTCTCTGGCCCTTTAAAGGGCAGCGCTGCCTTTCTACGGCAGCGCTTCCTCCAGGTCAATGGTGAGAATCCCTTTTTTCTTTCCTAATAATTGTGAAAACTCTGCTTCCTTCTTCTCACAGGCTGCAAGTCCGAGGGACACCACTCCGACCAGAATCAGGATCAGCCCCAGCCAGCGTAACTGTTTTTGCTTCATATTCCAATCGCCCCTTTACCGCCTGTGTTTATTGAAACCATGCTTCATCCGTTTCTCCTTTTCTCCAGATCACGCTCACATAGATTATTCCGGGAAATCAATATTTAATTGGTTCTGTCTGCATCATCAAAAGGATCTCCGCACTCTGGGCAGAATTTCGGTGGATGTGCCGGATCCTCCGGTTCCCAGCCACACTTATCACAACGGTACAACAATGCTCCCTGCGGTTTCTTTGCTCCGCAGTTCTGGCAGAACTTTCCTTTGTTTACGGTTCCGCAGGAGCAGATCCAGCCTTCGCTGTCTGCCGGCTTCGGAGATCCGCATTCTGAACAGAATTTTCCGGTTGCTGTTGCGCCGCATTTACACTTCCAGCTTCCTGCAGGCTCCATCTTCGGCTCCGGCTTCTTTGATCCGCATTCCGGGCAGAATTTTCCATTTACTGTTGTTCCGCAGGAACAGATCCAGGTATCTCCCTGTGGCTGCTCTGGTGCTGTCTGCTGTGGTGCCGCCTGTGGCTGCTGCTGTCCCATAGCAAACAGGTTCTGGGCATTCATGCCGCCCATTCCGCCAGCATTCATTGCCATTCCCATTCCCATGAATCCGGTCATTGCACCGGCATTGTTTCCTGCCGCCGCCTTCATAGCGTCGATCTGTCCTCCAACAAGGCGGGCAGCCGCTGTTGTCGGGTTGGTGGTCATTGCATTTTCTTCCCACTCATTGATCTTCTTACGCTGATCCTCCGGAATACTTAAGGAATTGATATTAAAGGAGAATACCTCAATGCCTCGTTTTTCCTTCCATGTCTTTGAGAGGACTTCATTTAACGCATCAGACAGATCCTGCGTATGTGCCGGGATCTCATAATACTGGACTTTCTTTGCAGACAACGTGGAAAGTGCCGGCTGTAATGCTGTCATCAGCTCGCCTTTTAAACGGCCTGAGATCTCCGAGCTTTCATAATCCTGTTCCACGTTTCCACATACGTTTGTATAGAAAAGCAGTGGATCACAGATCCGGTATGTAAAGTTTCCGTTACAACGGATATCTACAGAAAGCTTATAGCCCAGCTCCTCATTCACGATCACGCGGAACGGAACCGGTGTTGCTGTACCGTAAAGGATCTCTCCCATCTCTTTTGTATTGATATAGTAGACTCTCTGATCCTTCGCTGTATCACCGCCGTAGGTAAAACGTTTTCCGATTACCTGGAACGTCTGCTTAATACTATCGCCCAGATGACCGCTGAAGATACTCGGCTCTGTCGAATTATCGTAAGTAAATTCTCCTGGCTCTGCACAAACCTCAACGACCTTTCCCTGCTCCACGATCAACATACACTGTCCGTCCGCAACAGCAATTCCGCTGCCGTTTGAAATAATGTTGTCGTTTCCTTTTGTGTTAGTGGAACGGCCGGTGATGCGCTTCTGTCCCTTTGTAACCAGTACATCTTTCCCCATGGAGTCGCAGTAGAAAAATTCTTTCCATTGATCTGCCAATGTTCCGCCTAATGCTCCCCTTCCTGCTCTAATAAGTCCCATACTCATTTCTCCTTTCCATATCGTCAGATTTTTATGATCTAAGTCCTTGATCTGCTTTTAATATATCAGATTTTTCATAAAAAATATATACTCACGGTGAGTATATTGACTATTTTAACCAACACGCTCACCGTGAGTATACAAGATATAGTTCGCTCTTTACCTGAATCATCTGTACGTAGTTTTTGTTTATGTTGCCTGTTTTGTACTGTCTGCCTGACCGCAGGCCGCCATAAACATGACACAGTGTAACCGTCACCGGTTCCTTCACCTTCTTCCCGCAGCCTCCAAAAAACATCGTAGGCATACCCCTTCTGATTACGGTCAGTTGCCTTTTCTCAATAATAAGCAGACATTTTCTGTATGTCCGGTATGTGGGAAAAGGTCAAATGGCCAGTCTTCTTTCGCCACATATCCCTTCGTCTTAAACATCTTCAGATCCCGCGCCAGAGTTTCCGGATTACAGGACACATAAACCACCTTCTCTGGCTTCATGATCGCTACAGCCTTGATAAACTCTTCAGTACTGCCGCTTCTCGGCGGATCCATAAGCACTACATCTACGTGTTCGCCATTGGCTGCCATGTTGACCATAAAACGCCCGGCATCGTTGTTATAGAACTGAATATTTTTCACCTGGTTGGTTTTGGCGTTTTCCACGGCATCACGGACAGCATCCTGGTTTAATTCCACGCCAATAACCGTTTTGGCTTTGGCGCTTGCCACCATTCCGATGGTTCCGATGCCACAGTAAGCATCGATCACCGTTTCTTTCCCTGTAAGCCCAGCCAGCTCCATGGCTTTCGCGTAGAGTTTCTCGGTCTGGACCGGATTGATCTGGTAGAAGGACTTACTGGAAATGCGGAAGGTATAGCCACAGAGGACATCCTCAATGTATCCTTTACCAAATAATACCTTCTCCCGGTCGCCCAGGACCATGCTGGTGCCGCGGTCATTGATGTTCTGGATGATCGTGGTGATCTCCGGATGTTTTTCCCGCAGAGCTTTAACAAAATTGTTGCGGGATGGAAATACCGGGGAAGCCGTGACTAAGACTACCATCACCTGATTGGTAGCAAAGCCTCGTTTTACCAGGACATGGCGCAAAAGACCATAGCCAGTATCCTCATCGTAAGTTTTGATCTTGAAGGATTTTAACATACCGCGGATAGTTCCGATGATCTCGTCGGCTTTTTTGTCCTCGATCATACACTGCTCAACCGGGACGATCTCGTGGGTTCCTTCTTCATAAACGCCGGAAATCGCTTTCCCCTTCTGATATCCAAATACAGCGTGAACCTTATTACGGTAGTAAAATGGATTTTCCATGCCTGTGATCTTTTTCACCGGACAGATGCCCTTGAGCAGGTCTTCTACCTGCTTCTGCTTGTGCTGCAGCTGTTTCTCATATGGGATGTCCAGGAACTGACAGCCACCACAGCGTCTGGACACCGGGCACATACTGTTCGTATTTCTTGATTTTCCTGGCTTCTGTGCATTTTTCACTTTGTAAGCGTCCTGTGCGCTTTTCACTTTGCAAGTGTCCTGTGCGCTTTTCACTTTGTAAGTGTCCTGTCCAGCATTCTTGACCGGCTTTCTTTCTGTACGAAAGCTTCTCTTATTCTCATTTCTTCTATATTCATTCTTTTGCATCATTCTGACCCTCAAATTGTTGTTTTTCTATTACCACATATTCTCATTATAGAGGATATTTCTTGCTTTTTCCACTGATTTTTGTATAATAAATTCCATACATGACCTTACAAGGAGAACATAACTATGAATGAATTCTATATAGATCCAGTCCTTTATACCGGAAGACCTGCTGACTGCACAGACCGCCTTGCCAAAGAAGTCCGTACCTATGACCTTTTAGACAAGCTGGCAATTCCATACTCCCGAATGGATCATACAGCTACTGCAACCATGGAGGATTGTCATGACATCGACACCCGGTTGGATATTGCAATCTGTAAAAATCTGTTTCTCTGCAACGCACAGAAAACCGATTTCTACCTTCTAATGATGCCCGGAGAGAAAAAATTCAAAACCGCAGTTCTGTCCAAACAGATCGGGAGCGCCCGCCTGTCCTTTGCCGGTCCTGAGTTTATGGAGGAATTCTTAGACATTACTCCTGGCTCTGTCAGCGTTCTGGGACTGATGAATGATAAGAACCACCGGGTACGACTTCTCATTGATGCTGATGTGATCGACCATCACGAGTACATTGGCTGCCATCCATGTATCAATACTTCCAGTCTGCGCATCCGCACCACAGACCTGCTGGAGAAATTTCTTCCATATGTGGAGCACCCATATACGGTAGTTCATTTATAAGGAAGAATGTGCCTTGGCGCATCCCGCGGAGCGTTTTTGTGTCATAGGACAAAGTTTCCTATGACACAAAAAGGGCGTGTGAAAAATGAGAAATTATTTTTCACACGCCCCAACCTCTTTATATGTATCAATAATTGTCAATTTCAGACATGTCTTACATCCTTAGACTTCTCTTGTCGCCTCTTTCAACCATGCAGCCTCTTCTTCTGTCAGATACGGAGAAATCTTCTCATAAACTGCTTTATGGTACTCATTCAGATACTGGATATCCTTCTTCTCCATCAGGCTCACATCCAGCGCATCCAGATCGATCGGCACATACGTCAGATACTCGAACTCCATAAACTGACCATACTGATTCTTCTCCGCGTTTTTGCAGACGATCATATTTTCTGTACGGATTCCATGGCTTCCTTCAATATAAATACCAGGCTCATCGGAACAGATCATACCGGCTTCCAGAACCGCATTATCCATCCGCTCCGGAACCATCTTGAAACGGATTCCATTTGGACGCTCATGGACATTCAGCAGATATCCCACACCATGTCCGGTTCCGTGATCATAATTTAATCCACGGCTCCAGAGTGGCTCACGAGCCACATAATCAAGGCTCAGGCCACGGCAGCCATATAAGAATTTCACATGACCCAGACGCAGCATGCTCATGGCTACCAGGGTGAAATGTTCCCGTTCCTCGTCTGTGATCGGTCCCAGGGCAACAGTTCTGGTGATATCGGTAGTACCTTCATAATACTGACCACCGGAATCCACCAGATATAAGCCTTCTGGCTTTAACTGGGTATCACTTTCCGGAGTTGCGGAGTAATGGCACATAGCTGCATTAGCCTGGTAAGCGGAAATCGTATCGAAGCTTAATCCTAAGTTGCCCTCCTGCTCCCGGCGCAGCTGTTCTAAATAGTCAGATACGCTGATCTCCGTCATCGGGATCTTGCCGATGTTCTTCTTTAACCAGTAGATAAACTTGGTCATGGCAACACCGTCTTTGATATGGGCCTTTTTCTCATTTTCAATCTCTACCGGATTTTTGATGGATTTGGCAAGAGCGGTCGGATTCATCTTATCCACGATCTTGCAGGTGGAATCCAGGTTGTTCACAATGGCATAGTTGGTTTTGCCGGTTTCCAGAAGTACTTTGACATTTTTCAGGGTTTTTATCATCTCATAAATGTCATTGTACGGTTTCAAAGTCACACCAAGTCCTGTCAGATATGCCTTTACTTCCTCATCCAGTGTCTTTTCATTGATAAATAAATAGAACTGGTCCATCGTCACAACCGCATAGGACAGCACGATCGGATTACACGGCACATCATTTCCACGGATATTTAACAGCCACACAATATCATCCACCGTTGTCAGCACATGGACATCTGCATGCAGCTTCTTCATCTCTCCACGAAGGTCTTCGATCTTCTGGGCTGCAGACTTTCCTGCATATTTTTCTTCCAGAATCCAGACTGGCTCTGCAGAAAGAGCAGGACGATTCTCCCAGATCTCGCCGACCAGATCTTCCTCATAGGAAATCGTTACATGTTTATCTTCCAGAGCCTCCTGTAAACCTGCGCCCATCTGATCGTTGATCACCCGGCCATCAAAACCAAGCTTTCCACCTTCCGGCATAACCTTCTGTAGATATTCATTAATAGAAGGAACTCCTTCCTGTCCCATCTTCTGAAGGGTAAATCCGCTGTCCTTCAGCTGCTTTTCTGCCTGGACAAAATATCTTCCGTCTGTCCACATTCCAGCGTCATCCGCAGTGACAACCGCAGTTCCCGCAGACCCGGTAAATCCTGTTAAAAATTTTCTGCATTTAAAATACTCTCCCACATACTCTGACTCATGAAAATCAGAGGTAGGTACCAGATAAGCGTCTAAATGACGTTCTTTCATCAGCTTACGAAGCTTTTCCAGTCTCTCGTTCATGGTTTTCTGCTCTCCTTTATGCTCTCTATATCTATATCAGCCTGAAATGCTTACAGGCATTGTAGATTCCATTTTCATCGATCCGGTCAGTCACATAATCCGCAACCTCTTTTAACTTCGGAACAGCATTCCCCATAGCGATTCCAGTTCCTGCCTCCTGTAAGATCTCCAGATCATTCATACTATCGCCGAATGCATACGTCTCACTCACTGGAATGTGAAAATATTCACATAGAATCTTCAGTCCATTCGCCTTGGAACTTTCCTTTGCGATCACATCCGCCCCTTCCAGCCCTGCAAACAGAGGACACTTTAACTCTGAAAATTCCTGTTCCAGTAATTTTGCTCCTTCCGGAACCCCCATATAAGCAAGTGTCCGCACTTTCATATCCAGAAGCTTCCATGGATCTTTGTACTGACGTCCACTTTCTCCCCAGCGCCTGATATCATGCTCTGTCACATGTTCCGGATGAATGTAATAATCATCATCCCCACTGGTCATGCCAATCGCCAGATCATGTTCATCTGCAAAATGGAGCACCCGTTCCAGAAGTTCCCGTGGAAGAACGGATTCATAAAGCACCCGGTCTCCTACCGTAATCTTGGTTCCATTGCTGTGGATGATGGCATCCGCCTGAATCTGATCCCGGTACTGCCGGCTGTAATAAGTATCCATATCTCTTCCGGTAGCAAGAACAATAAAATGATTTTTCCGTAATGCTTCGATCGCTTCCATGGCACTGTCCGGAATTTTATAAGTAGCATGATCTAACAAAGTCATATCTACATCAAAACTGATCAGTGTTTTCATCATCTGTCTCCTTTATATTACTGTTCACGCCTGCCCAAACAGCAGCTTCCCATCCCATCTCTATCATCATATCGCATCCGGCGTTTTTTGTAAATGCAGTATTTTCCGCCGCCCAATACAAAATAGAAGATCCGCTTCTTGCATCCCGGATAAAAATCTGTTACCATCAATATGCTATAGAAGATCAGGAGGCTTATCCTATGAAACAGATCCGCCCAGATTATTACGACCACTTTTCCTGCACTGCAGACCAGTGTCCCATCACCTGCTGCCAGGAATGGAAGATTTCGGTTGATGACCATACCAATAATTGTTGGAAGAAGCTGGCTCCTCCAACCGATACGATCCCAGCAAAAACACGTTTAAGCGCTTACACCACCTTCAAAGACGGGACCCGCGTGATCGCCCTGGACCAGAACCACCGTTGCCCATTTCTCTCAGAAAATAAATTATGCAAGCTGGTTCTGGAACACGGAGACCAGGTTCTTTCGGAAACCTGTCAGGTATTTCCGCGGGAAACCCACACCTTTGATACCCATGAAGAACAATCACTGATGCCCTGTTGTCCGGCGGTAATCGATCTGTGGAGGAACTGCGAAACCTTACATTTTCCAAACGTTTCTGACCTGTGCTCCCCGGCTGCCTCTGATGCGCTTCTCTTTCCACTTCGCTCCAGACTGATCGCCCTGATCCAGCGCCCCGACCGCACACCAAGCCAGGCACTGATGGAATGTTTTTACATCTTACGGGAATTATACCATCAAGATAACTGGGACGCCGGGACATTGGAAGATTATTTTTCTGAACAGACTTTATCAGAGCTTCATGAAGCCGTGCTCTCCGCTGTTCCTGCATTGGAAGACACCATCATCGAGGACAATGAAATTCTCCAGGACCTGGCTGTTAATTACCAGAAAGAAGGACTCTATCAGTCTTACCTAACCCCGGTCCTCGCCCAGGCTGAAAGACTGACAGACGCATATGGAACAGCTGCTTTATCCGATCAATGGAAAAATTTCAATCATGTATGGGAAGAATTTCATCCACTTCTGAAAAATGTCCTGGCTAATGAATTGTTCTCTGATCTTTTGATTCCTGGTGGAAACTTGGAAAGTATGATCATCCAGATACAATGGCTTGCCCTGGAATACGCTACGGTGCGACAGAGCCTGTTTTTAACCTGGCTGGAACATGGTAATGAAAAGCTGCCTTATGAAAATGTCCGCGATTACCTGGTGATCATCATGCGTATGACCGGATATGACGAAGACGATATCTATGAGTATCTGGAAAATAGTTTTGAAGAACTGGTTTGGGAATGGGGATATTTTGCGCTGGTTGTCTGTTGATCCTGTGGATCATCGAATAAAAAACTCTTTTCAAACCTCTATTTTTCTGATATAATAGAAAGGTACGGAGTATGGCGTAGCTTGGTAGCGCGCTCGGCTGGGGGCCGAGAGGTCGCAGGTTCAAATCCTGTTACTCCGATTTCATGGCGTGATATGCTCCCCCCACTTCAAGTGTTAGCTAAGTGGGGGGAGCATGTTACTTGCTCTGTTGGGAAAGTCTTCCAGAATTGGTTGAACTGATGTTCGTTTTATGATAAGATATTCTCGTAGAATCATACAGAACGGATGCGATGTTCCGATTATCTGATGCCCTCTAGTCTACAAAGGAGGGTGATGCCCTATGAACACAATGGAAGTTCTTACTTTGTTGTTGGTAGTTTTTGCGGCGCTGTCTTACATAGACAATCATTTAGATAAAAGAAAATAAGCATCCCCTACCGTCCAAAGTTTAGGATGCTTATTTCTTTAATAATCGTTTTTTACTGAGGGCAAATCGGACTTCGTATCCGATTTACTTCTGTATTGATTATACAACAGGGCGTTTGAGAAATCAAGCGTCCTTTTTTGCACGGCAGAGGTACGGCGTTTCACCATAGCCCAGATGTAATTGTAAATCTGAGCGTTTAAAATCCATCAGATAACTTTCCTTCCTGTCACGCAAAATCAAATAATCTATCAAAGCTAATCTTGAAGTTAGGGAACATCACAAGTCCCAGTTCATCCTTATTCTTTTCCGTCACAACTTTGAACAGATATGAGTATGGCGTTCCGTCTGCCTTATAGTCAAACATATAGATTTCCACAGACTTCTTGCGCCAGTCCACGATCCAATACTCAGATACACCGACTTTACAATAGGTTTCCATCTTCCCGCCATTGATACTGTACTCCATCGCCAAAAACACGGCACAGACTGTCTTTGATCTGACTTCCAATCTCAACTACAAAGTTATTTATCACCATGGAATGCTCTATATAGGCATTGCTCATATCTTCTATTGGGAATGCGCTCATTCTTTTCACCTTTCTTTTCCTATGTCCCCATCACCCGCCGGATATGGATTGCTAAAAAGCCCGTTTCTTCCTGAGGAAAATGCAGTTTCATCTCCTGCTCTAAGATCTGACAGACTTTCGCTGCAGCCTCATATTCTTTCGGAAATGAATGACGGGCGTAGTCTTCGAGATCCAGATTGACGCTCTCACCTTTGCGGACTCTTGCCAGCATATAGCGGATATGGCTGACCAACCGGTTATAGCCAAGGGAATCCGCGGTCAGCTTCTTATTCATATACTCTTCGATCAGCCCCAGACAGCGATTGACCAGACGGGCAGTTTCTAACGACTGGGCCACATTTTCTTTTGCCAGACCGGCATGAAGATGGAGGGTAATATAGCCGATCTCATCTTCTGAGAATTCCAGGTCAGTCAGACTTTTCAAGATTTCAACACCGTTCTTCGCCGCAGTGTACTCCTCCTCAAAAAGAGTCCGGATATCCTGTAAAAATGGATTCGGGATCTCCATATGTTCACGAATCCTGGATGCCGCCATAGCGATATGGTCTGCCATAGGAATCAGGATATCATGCTGAAGATTCCCCAGTACCTTTTCTGCCTCTTCTATGATACGTCCAGCCGCCTCAATATAGACCGGTTCAATCTCATTCACTCTGGTAAGCGCAGACTCCTTCTGTTTCACCAGTTCATAACGCTTTCCCTCCGGTAATCTGGTCATCCGTTCCCCGATCCTGTGGCCAAACCCCACTCCATTTCCAAGCAGGATCTGTTCCTGCCCAGACTGGTCATCCAGAACCAGAATTCCGTTGTTATTCAAGACCTTCATGATTCTGTACATAAAATACCTCCCGCACCTGCATTTCCCGTTCCGTCATGTATACGAACAGACACTTCTATTCTGATTATACATGAAAACTGGAAATTCGCCAAGTGCAGGAGGTATTTCCTTCACAAAAATCACATCATAAACGGGAACTTATTTATGGATCTCTCCGATCGCCTCCAGCCGGTCCACCATGCCCTCTTTTGTTAAATTCAGGCTATCCGCACTGGTCAGACCGGTAAAGATCACCATGCAGGCCTCGCTGGCTGCGTGTTCACGGATAAATGAAAGGTCAAATTCCATCAATTTATCACCCTGGTGAACCTGCTGGCCATCTGTAACAAATACCTCAAATCCTTTTCCGTCTAATTTTACTGTATCCACACCAATATGAAGCAGATATTCCGTTCCATCTGCCGCTTTCATGCCGATCGCATGCTTACTTGGAAACACAAATAATACAGTGCCATCCTCTGGAGCTACCACTGTTCCATCCTCTGGCATCACCATATAACCGTCACCCATGGCCTTGCTGGCAAATGCCTCGTCCGGGGACTCGCTGATCGGGGCTGCTTTTCCTTTTAACGGAGAGTAAAGAATGTGAGAGGATGTCTGTAGCTGGACACTCTCAGCTGGCACCCGCTCAGACACGCCTGCCTCTGACTGAGAATCTGTCGCTGACTGCTCAGATTTCTGAGTCTCTGCTGGTCTGTCCACTTCATCCCCTTCCCCGGCCTGCGCCAGATAAGCTTCCAGATTGGATTTGATCACCGTTACCTGTGGTCCGTAGATCACCTGGATTCCCTGTCCTCTTTTCACTACACCAACCGCTCCGGTTGCCTTTAACAGCTTCTCATCTACCAGTTCCGGATTCTCGATGGAACAACGAAGCCTGGTTGCACAGCAATCCACAGAAGTGATATTTTTCTTTCCACCAAGACCTCTTGCGATCGCCGCACTCTTCTCATCGTCAATGCCGCCCTGTTTTCCATCGGTCTCCGACTGCCGGCTATTCGCCATGTTTCTGGCATTGACATCGGCTTTTGTGTATAATTTCGTCTCCTCGTCATCGTCCTCCCGTCCAGGAGTCTTGAAATCATACTTTTTGATCAGGAAACTGAAAATAAAGTAATATAATAGGAAGTAAATGATTCCCACCGGAATGATCCGCATCCAGCTTGTCTTTGCATTTCCCTGCAAAATACCGAAAATAAACAGATCCAGGATGCCGCCGGAGAAAGTCAGGCCAACAGCGATATTTAACACATGGGCGATCATGTAGGCACTTCCTGCCAGGATTACCTGCACTGCAAATAATGCCGGTGCTACAAATAAAAAGGAAAATTCCAGTGGCTCTGTAATTCCTGTAAACATACAAGCCAATGCTGCACTTAACAGCAGACCACCAGCCGCTTTTTTCTTCTCCGGCTTTGCACAGCGGTACATGGCCAATGCCGCGCCAGGAAGTCCAAAGATCATGAAAATAAACTCACCGGAGAAATATCTGGTAGCATCTGCGCTGAAATGCGACACATCCGGGCTTGCAAGCTGAGCGAAGAAGATATTCTGTCCGCCCTGGACCAGATTGCCATCTACCATCATCGTCCCGCCAACTGCAGTCTGCCAGAATGGCATATAAAATACATGATGAAGGCCAAATGGGATCAATGCCCGTTTGATGATACCGAAGACCAGGGTTCCAAAATATCCGGTTCCCGTCACCAGTCCGCCCAGGGCAAAGATGCCATTCTGAACAGCAGGCCAGATAAAGTACATAAGGATTCCTACGCCCACGTAAACTACCGTAGAAATGATCGGTACAAACCGGGAACCGCCGAAGAATGATAAGGCACTCGGCAGGACGATCTTGTGATAACGATTATGCAGGGCCGCTACCCCAAGTCCTACGATAATACCGCCAAATACACCCATCTGCAAAGACTGAATACCACAGACACTGGCGATGGTCCCATCTAAGACATTGTCTGCAATGCTTCCATCTGCCAGAATTTTCCCGGATACCACCAATACTGCATTGATGGATGCGTGCATAACGAAAAATGATATCATAGCAGACAATGCTGCGACTTCCTTCTCTGCTTTTGCCATACCGATGGCAACACCCACAGCGAAAATAATCGGAAGATTGTCAAAAATCACATTTCCTGCTTTACTGATGATCACCAGCAAGGCATGAAGCATGGTTCCATTGCCCAAAATGGACTGTAATCCATAGGTTGCGATCGTTGTTTCATTGGTAAAGGAACTGCCGATTCCTAAAAGCAGTCCCGCAACAGGAAGCACTGCGATCGGAAGCATAAAGCTACGTCCCACCCTCTGAAGCACACCAAAAATCTTGTCTTTCATATTCCTTCTCCTTCTTTTTCAGAGTATGCCCCACCTCTTTTGATTTCATTCCATTGAAAAAGAACTCTGCAAGCTTTTTCAGGAAACAAAAAGGCACTAACTCTAAAGGACACCCTTTCCAAGATGTCTTTTAAAGTTAATGCCTGCTTTACCAGTAACACACTCTGTATGATTTTATGAGGTAAGTATAGCTTCAAATCACTGTCATGTCAACTGATTTTCTTCAATTCTTATGCATTTTTGTTACCATTCATGTACATCCGTAATGTATTTTTCCATGTACTTCCTTTATGCTGCCAATGCGTCTTTTTCCTTCTTCACGGACTGATAAGCAACTGCACACACAATGCCAACCAGGACAAATCCAATGATATCTGTCAGTGTTCCAGGAATGAGCAGAGTCAGTCCACCAACTACGCACAGGATTCTCTCCCACCACTTCATCTGGCGGAATACGAAACCGCTTAAACCTGCTGCCACACCAAAGATTCCGATCAGACTGGTAATGGTGATCATCACAACCTCTGGAATGGTGGTGTTGATAAATAACATCGCCGGATTCATAGCAATGATATAAGGCACAATAAATGCCGCAATAGCAAGCCGGCTGGCGTTGATCGCCGTTTTCATCGGCGGTGCCTTGGCGATGGCGGCGCCTGCGTAGGCAGCCAGGGCAACTGGTGGTGTAATATCTGCCACGATACCAAAGTAAAATACAAAGAAATGAGCTGCTAACATCTCTACTCCGATTTCCTTGCTCATGAGGATCGGTGCACAGGTGGCTGCCATGATACAGTAAGTTGCTGTGGTTGGAACACCCATACCAAGAACGATACAGCACAGCATGGTCAGTAACAGGGCAATGATCATGACGCCTCCGGATGCAGAAACGATCGTTCTTAATAATTTTGAAGCCAGACCGGTGGAGGTAATACATCCTGCCACAATTCCTGCCATGCTACAGGCAGAAGCTACCGTGATGGTTCCTTTGCCGCCTGCTTCTAATGCGTCAATGATCTTAGAAATGCTGATCCGGTTATCCGAATTAAATAAGCCAACTATGATGGTCACCAGAATCGCAATCGCTGCAGAGCTCTGCATGGTTCTGGTTCCATTGGATACCAGGATCACCAGTACAACCAGTGGAGTTAACAGATACAGTTTACGGACTAAATAATTAAATTTAGGAAGCGTGTCTTTATCTAAACCCTTTAATCCTAATTTTTTCGCTTCCAGATGAACTGCAATATAAATACCAACAAAATATAACACTGCAGGAAGAATCGCCAGCACTGCAATTCTTGAATATGGAACACCGGTATATTCTGCCATCAGGAAGGCTGCTGCACCCATGATCGGCGGCATGATCTGTCCACCGGTGGATGCTGCTGCTTCAACAGCGCCTGCAAAATCTGGTTTATATCCGGTCTTGACCATCATCGGGATGGTAACGGAACCTGTCGTTACCGTATTACCAACAGAAGAACCGGAAACCATACCACAAAGAGCAGAAGAAATAACAGCTACCTTTGCCGGACCACCTACAGAAGAACCTGCCACACAGTTTGCCAGATCAATAAAAAACGCGGAAATGCTGGTTCTCTCCAGGAATGCCCCGAAAATGATAAATACCACAATATATTTCTGACATACGTTGATCGGAGTATTCATCACACCGTTGGTGGTGTAAAACAGATCGTAAATGACTTTACCAAAGCGGACATTGGCAAAGGTATAGATCAGAAGCGCACCTACGACAAAAAGGATCGGAAGTCCCACGCATCGTCTGCAAAGCTCGATCAGCACCAGGATCGCTACGATAGCGATAGCCAGCATAAATGGATCCTTCGAAATGACACTGTAGCTGGTCAGCAAAATCTTCTGGGCATTGTATCCAAAATAGAGAAATGGGGCTGCTCCTGCAATCATCAGCACAACGTCATACCATGGGATGTAATTCACCCTCACATGGCCTTTTTTCACCGGATAGTTCAAAAATCCGATCAAAATGATCATAGCCAAAAAACGGGTCAGACGAACCTCTGGAAGTCCTCTGTCAAACAGTGTCAGGTAGATGCAGTATAAAGAAAATGCTGCCATCAGGAAACGGATCACTTGCTTTGGTGTTCCCTCCCATACCCGGACATTCGATTCCCTGTCGTATTTTTTCATCACTGCATCTACAGCTTCTGCTGCATGATCCGATGAATAATTGGTAAGATCTGCTGCATCCGCAGCATGTTTTTTCAGAAAACTCATTGCAAATGATCCCCTTCCTTTAAAAATCTGTGATTCCGTTCGTTACTTCCGATTCCTATTTTGTTGGAACAGTCAGACCTTTTTCTGCAAAATATTTTGCTGCACCCTTGTGATATGGAACTGCAGTTACAGAAGCTGCAAAGTCAAGATCCAGTTCATTTTTCTTATCATGTCCCAGGGTGTCGATGCTATCGTAGATACCTGCTACTACGTTGTAAATATCATTCTCATCCGCATCGTCTCTTGCTACTACTACTGCGCCTACTGCTACGGTTGTTGCATCAGCATCCAGTCCATAAGCATCTTTGGCGATGGTGTATTTGCTGTAATATGGAGAAGCTTCGATCAGTTTGTCGATGTGCTCATCATCTAACTCTACCAGATATACCTTTCTGGTTGCTGCTAAAGAAGTGACTGCTGTAGTCGGTGCACCTGCTACGATAAATGCTGCATCGATCTTGCCGTCCTGCATCGCCTCAACACTGTCACCGAAAGACTGGTAGGTTGGAGTAATATCATCAATGGTCAGTCCATAAGCACCCAGGCAATCCAATGCATTAAAGTAAACACCGGAACCAGAATCACCAACAGATACGGTCTTGCCTTTCAGATCTGCTACCGTCTTGATATCCGGATTTAACGTAACGATCTGAACCTGCTCCATATAAAGAGCCGCTACAGTAGAAAAACCGTCTACCTTTGCGCCATCAAATAAGTTGGTTCCATTATAAGCATAAGCCATAACGTCAGACTGTACAAAACCAAGCTGTGCATCGCCTGCATCCATGGCCTCGATGTTGCCCTTGGAGCCCTTGCCTACGATAGCGGTTACAGTAGTATCTGTCATATCACTGATCTGTCCTGCCAGCACACTTCCAAATCCGTAGTAAGTACCCTGGTCACCACCAGTCGTGAAGATCAGTTCTTTTCCGCTGCCAGCTAAGCCAATCTTATCAGCAGGTGCTGCTGCCGTTGTCCCCTCTGCCTTCGTGTCTGCCGCGGAAGTGTCTGCTGCTGTTGTTGCAGAAGAACCATTTCCTCCACATGCTGTCAGAGACAGTGCCATCATGGATGCCATAACTAATGCGAAACCTTTTTTCATAATCTTCTTCCTCCTCGTTTTCCAACGATTTTTCTTAACTTGTTGCCCATTATAGCACAACACTTTTTCAATATCAAGTAAAAGATTGTGAATGTTACAACTTTTTAGTTGTGGAAATATTGAAAATACCTTATCATTAGACAGCAAATCCGGAAGGATTCCCCCCAAAAAACGAAGGGTTCCTTCCGGAGCATTCTATACATGGCACAAGAGCACCATTCCATCATCTATCAGGTTCACTTTATCTTGTGAACCCGTTTTACTGCTTGTTTCTTCCGTCCCAGATACCGTTTTTATCTACATAGTATCCGTCTGGTGTTCTTTGTCCGGCATACATCATGCCTCTCTTTCCATCGGAAACCGGATTAAAATAGTACCATGCTCCATTGAGAAGCACCCAGCCGGTCTGCATGCCGTGTTCCAGATCCATATAGAACCAGCCGCCGTAATCCTCATCCCTTAACCAGCCTGTCTTAGCATAACCCGTTTCATCAAAGGCCCACCAATTTCCATTGATCTGCTCCCAGCTATGCGAAATATCACCGGAATCACGTACAATGCCCTTCGGATAGGTATTATCTGCAAAGCGTAACCACCAGCCATGCTCATCCATCATCCAATGGCTCTTTCCGTCATTGACAAAGCTGTTTGTTTCTCCTGTGATAATTCCTGCCGTACTGTCGATCGTTCCTTTGACCGAATCGTGGCTGACTGCACCGCTGCCGAAGGTTTTATTCTGTCCGGAGGACGGGTTGTTGCGACTTGGTATTTCCGGCTCATCCGAAGCATCTGAATCATCCGTTCTGTTCGATTCGTTCGGCTTGCCTGTTTCGCCTGGTTTTCCCGTTTCACCCGGTTTTTCCGTTTCACCCGGCTTTTCCGTTTCGCCCGGCTTATCTTCCGTTGCTGTCACTTCTGCCGTACCGGTCATCGCTGCGATCTCATAACGAGCGGATGCCCATTCATTCGGTGTAAATACCACCTCGTAGCTATGGGTGCCCGCCTGTGCCGTCTGGGCCGGATTCCTCCAGGCAAAGCTTCCGTATTCGGTGCTTCCTCCTGATAAGGCAGAGTCACTCAGAGGACTTCCCGCCTTCACCGACGCTGCCGTCGGCCAGGTGATCTGCGGTGCAGCCACCTTTCCGATTGCGAAGGTATACGCAGCCGGAGCAGGCGTGTTGTATTTGGCCGCCCACTCCTGATGAGTGTCAAAATCAAACTCGGCTGTCATCCGGTGCGTTCCTACGGATGCGACTCCAAGCTTTGTCAGGTTGAGAACCGCAGTTCCAGCTTCCCCTACAGGGATCGTATCCGGATTCTGAATTCCATTGTCATAGAAGCGGATCTTACCCTGCAGCTTGTCACCATACGCTCCCTGAATACTTGCAATGATATCAAAATCATCCTCGTAGGTTCCGAGAATTCCTTCCGGCTGCTGCACTCCGGTACTCCGGTTCACAGCCGTTAAGGTAAGGGTGAGTGTTCCTTTTTCAATGGTGATCCTTTCCTTTGCCGGTGTGCTTGTGCCAATATAATTCGTTCCATCTTCCATAGTGATGCTTACATCTGCGGAACCCGTGCCTTTGATGGTCACCTGTCCCTGTGCGTCCACGGTGAGAACCTTTTCATCGGAGCTTTCATACTTCAGAGCTCCATCTCCCACTTTCTTCACACCTGTCAAGGAAAAGCTGGCATCTCCATAGGTTTTTTCTCCGGTCCATGCTTGCGGATCGATCGAAACCGAACCCTGTATCCGATGGATGGTTCCGGTCGTCTGAGCCGGATATACCACACGGTAATTCTGCAGATTCACTGCACTGCCCTCGGTCTCAATGACTGCCTCTGAAGGATCAATGGTTACCGCCTTACCGGTTCCGGCATTGGCATCTTCAAAGCTTCCTTTCAGACCACTGATGGTATACATCTGACCCGGAGTTCCTATCTCTACCGTCGCCTCTAATGCGATATCGGTACTTCCATCATAGTTTTTTTCAATAGGTGTCGTAAGAACTGCTCTCAACTCTTTCGGAGCTATCTCCGGAATCACGTCTCTTGTCAAACTATTTCCATACTGCCCTTCCGGTGCTCCCTCCGGGCTAAATTCTACCTGATATGCAGTTGTTCCCTTTACCTCCGGATAAATGGAGGAAGCGGACGTTCCACTCTGATCCGCACTGAACTTCCATGTTCCTGAAACCGGTGATCCACTATAATTAACAACCTGAAATCCCGCTGCCAGCTGTACCGGAATCTGATTAAGTGTCTGTCCGTAGGCTCCCTTTGCTTCAAAGGATACAGTGCCGGAGCCGCCGATCTGTAAGATATCCGGCGTTGTCATCGACAAGCGTTCAGCCGGCTTCGATGCGAAACTGTTGTCTGTTGCTTTCACACGAAGGGTTATATAATAGGTGTTAGCCGGCTTCCGATTCTTAAACCAAGTCCCTGACTGCCACTGAAGCTCGCCATCCACGGATTCTGAAATTCCGTACTCACAACCGGAAACGGCCGTCCCAGCCTTAATAAGGTAGCTGTCTTTCGTTACATTTGTTATCTGTATCGGATCCGGTTTTTTCGGTCTTACCGGAAGCTTTATCACGGTTGCTTCGCCTGCTGCTGCGGAACCTGCGGCTGCCTTGCGCACATACAAAGTAATCTCGGTCACACTCTCCGGCTGTTTATCCAGAATTTCTGTCAGAGAAGCCTTGCCGCCTGCCGAGATTCTTTTCCAGGTTGTGGCATCCTGAGATTCCGCATATTCCAGATCATACAGAGCCATATTTTTTAGGACTTCCCTTTGATAATCAATAGAGGTCTGTTCACGCTCCAATACATTCTCATCCTTACCTGCCTCAACCTTTCCGGTAAATTCCACACCGCCAAAGGTGGCTTTCACTGTCTCCGAAGCCGGAAGGTACATATAGAGCTTTCCGTTAGAATCTGTCCGGACATCCTTAAAGCCGTAGGAGCTTCCTTCAATACCTGCTTTTTCAACCAGTGTATTATTCTCATAGATACCGGTCAGATCCGTTGTGGTGTAATAAACCGGGTTACCATTCCTATCTTTGGGCTTATTCTGTTGCCACTTTCCATCTGTAGCCTGTTCCCAGCCATAAATGATCGGTCGCGGTATATATCCATTCGCCCTTATCAAACAGATCGTTCCGCCCGTAATCGTCACATCAGTTTGTGCCTGTGTAGAATTTTCATCCCCCTTTCCAATATGAGCAACGTTCCTATAGCCTATGTCTCTATTATCTAAGCAGATTGTGCCACCGTCAATCAGCACCTTCGATGAACTGCTCTTACCACTTCCGATGCAGGCTCCCTGTTCAGAATAGGCTGTAATCATTCCGCCATGAATCTCAATATCAGCAGTCATCGCTTGGTTTCCAGGAGCATATCCATAACCGCTTCCAATTCCGGCACCCTGCCACGAGCTTGCATTCACCGTTCCGCCTTCTATCACGATTTTACCGGTTCTTTCCTGGCCATTAGCAACTCCTGTTCCAATTCCGGCACCCCAACTACCTTTTGCAGTTACAACTCCTCCGCTAATCCGTATTTCTTTTACACTTTTTCCTACCGAAGCACCGATGGCAGCTCCCCTAGGATCGTTATACGTCATTTTTGCAATTACAGTTCCCCCCTGGATGTGAATGATTCCTGCATCCTGTCCTACATTTCCTCCAATTGCTGCACCCGTCTTGCTTGCATTTGTATTATTGAGCACCTCTATGGAGCCCTGCTGTTCCGGCTCACTGTCAATCGTAAGCTTTGCATCCTTCGCCACGCTGATGCCGGCAGGTGAAGATGAAGATTCTGATTTATTAATCGAAATCCTGTTTTCCCCTTCCAGATAGGTAGTCACATGGGATTCTCCGTTTATCTGAATCGGTGCGATAACCTCTGCCGGTGTAATCGTAAGGCTCTTTAATACGAGCTTTAATTCCCTGGAAGCTGGGGTATCCACAGAGAGATGATACTTCTCTACATTATTCCCAGATGAAGTGATCCGATAGCATTTATCGTAGGGCTGGTCTATTAGCTTTGCTGTAACCACCTGGCCGGAATCATCTGTTTTAGAATATAAAATGGTCAGCTGACCTTTTTCCTCGGAAAAAGATATATCTCCAAGGGAAAGATCCAGTTCTCCCTCCAGTGCCTCTGCCGCATTTAATACAGTAATATCCGTTCCGGCGTCCTCTGCCTTTACCGTTTCGCTGTCCAGGGTAAAGCTTCCACCGGAGCTGCCTAATTCTGTGATGCCTGTATTTATCACAAACCGGTAATTTCCGGCCGGAAGATATGCCAGAGCATATGCATGATTGCCTGCTTCTGCATCGATTGTCAGCTTCCCGTCAAAGGCAAACTGGCCTTCGTCCTGCTTTAATTCCACCGGAGCTTCTGAGGCTCCAGCCAACCGTCCGGCTGTCAGGGATACCTTCGCTGACGCCTGCACCTGTGATGAATAGAAGTGGAACCGGACAGGATACAGGGGTTCTCCGATGGTGAGGGAAAGCTTCGTTTCCTCCTCTGACTTCATCGTGAGGGATCCTGTTACTGTAAAGCTATTACTTTCTCCTTCCCCTCCTTCTTCCTGTACCTGAACTAATACCGGAACCTCTCCGGACAGAGGCGTATACCAGCTGACATTACCAGTCTTTATCTGATAACCGGAAGCTTTTTGAGATGAATAGGTTACTACATCCGGTGCAGTGCCGCCTTCGCTTGCTTCTACCCCGATTTGAGCTGTCAGTGTATATTTCTTACCATCTCTCAACCGGCCATCATGGATAGTCAGATCCATTGTCTTCTGATAAGCGGCTTCTCCAAGCGTAACGGAGATGGTTTCATCCGTTCCTTTGTTTAGAACAACCCTTCCCTCCATCGTCTTACCTGTCCCGCCACCGGAAGACTTCAGCGCTACAACCATCTGCATATTCCCAGAATAGCCTATCCACTGGGTTATATCCGATATCGTTCCCCTGAATCCGGAGACGGTCATTTCTGCCTTTGTCTGATAAACCGGAGAGGCTTTTCCTGTATCATTTCCCCGATACAGGGATATGTCCGCCTGATAGGTTCCTTCTGGTAGCTGGTTATCATAAGCGGCGATCCGGAATGTTTTCTTCCCGTAGGTACATTCTCCCCGGGGCTCAATCTTGCTTTCAAGCGGCAGCTTCAGCTGCACCTCCTCGGAAATAGTGATACTGCCGCCTTTCATGCTATTTCCATTAACATCCCTTAACACTCCATAACCAATATTTCCGCCCTTTACCTTCACAGATCCACTTAATATCCGGATATCGCCACAGGATAATTTTAAATCACTCACTCCATTCCATCCGCTGCCGATAGCTGCTCCCAGATATCCCCACGCACTATTATAAGAAGATACGGTTATATCGGGAGCTTTGCCATTCGCCCCGCCGATCACGATCGTGTCTACACCTCCACCAGTTCCGCCTCCGATTCCGGCTCCTGTCTGCCTTCCTCCTTCTGCGGTTATCCTTCCACCCAGTATTTTAATGGTTCCGCCGATTCCATAGGAACCGGTTCCGATTCCGGCTCCTCCTTGATAATCCGTCACTCCGGAAACCCAATAAACTCCACCTTCAGCTGCAATGGTTCCACCCTTGATTATAATCGTTCCTGTCCCATATTTCGTACCGTCGAAATCTTTTGTTTCGAGAGCTCCATGGAAATAGGAGACCGCATCGGCATTTCCTCCGATACCGGCGGCCCCATAGGCACCTCCCACTGCCTTCAGTTTTCCGTTACTCTGCTCCGTAATAACCAGTGTTGCCCCTTTTTCCACCTCAATTCCGGCTCCATGCTCCAGCCCCAAAAGTGTATTGTCTCCCTCTAAGGTCAGATTCAGCTGGGCATTGCCTTTCAGGTAAATACCAGCCAGATCCCATCCTCTGGCACCGTCGCCACCGGATTGGATCGTCACATCTTTAATGGTCAGATCGACCGTAACATTATCAATTGTGATACCGCCCTTGATTTTTAAATACTCATGCGGCCGGGTGCTCGGGCAATATCTGCCGGTTATGGTTTTTCCGTTAAGCTGATTTACATTACTGCTATTAATGGTCAGAGGCTCATTCAGGTTATACTCCTCGCCTGCCAGAGTCATCAGCTGCATCTCTCCTACGAGAACGCAGATTTCCGGAAGCTCTGCCTCCTCTCCCACCGGATATTCCTCCGGCAGAACCGGTGTGTAGACATATGCACAGCCGTTGTAGTCCTGGTTTGCCTCATAATAGCCATTCCAAGTCTTATCGGAGGTTTCGATGGGCTCTCCGTCCTCGTCAAATTCTTCAAAATAATCCTGTGGGGAGATCCCGCCGTGAAATTCCGGATAGTCGCTCTCATTGATATCCAGCTTCCAGGTCACGCCGGAAATCCTGCTGATATCCTCATCTGCTTCCGTCTCCAAGCTTTCTTTTTCGGCGTCAGCTTCCGCATCTATCTGCTGTTCGCCTTCTGCTTTTTGAGTATCCTCTGAGGTTTCCTGCTTCATCCGAACCTCCAGGGTATCCGGAAGGATGATATCGCTTTCTTTGGCACCCAGAGAGAGCTTCTGCACCGCAATGGCCTCATCCAGCTCCAGAAATGCTTTTATCTCTGTTTTTATCTCTGCTCCTGTTGCTGTGCCGTTTGGTGCTCCGTTTGTTCCTGCCTCGGTTCCTGTCATTGCTCCGTTTGCACCTGCCTCGGTTCCTGTCTCATCTTTATTTGCTTCCGGCGGCACCGTTGTCCCACTGCCTGGTAACACGCCAGTATCAGACTCGTCGCTGTCATTTTTTACTTCTGCATTCGATGGAGAAGCATTCGACGGAGAAGCTTTTAATACAGATTCTTTTAATATCGTTTCTTTTGATAAAGTTTCTTTTTCTGCTGTTTCCGCAGTATCATCTGCTCCCGTTTCATCCTCAATCCGCTGCAGCGAACCAGCCGCCAATGCCTGTGGCTGCCATCCGCATGTATTCCATATTAATATAGCTGCCAATGCGGCTGCTAAAATTTTTTTCGATTTCTTTCTCATACTTTTCTCCTTCCCTTTTACCCGGATTCAGGTTACTGTTCACGCGTTGCGCAAACAGTAACAGATCCAGTACAAACATCAGGTTTCCTCAATATTTACATTTTTCACATAATATTCTATACTAATATCATATCAATCACGTGTTTTTCTGAAAACCACCTCGACGCAAATGGTCAAACCTCGACCTAATTGGTTCAGAAGCATCGTGGTGAAGGGAGTGTTGCAGTTATGATGCATCTTGCTATTGTGGAAGATTGCGTTTTCGATCAGAAGCATCTGATCACTTTAATACAAAAAAATTTCGAGAACCATGGGGAGATAGCCGATTTTACCTGCTATGAAAGCGGTGAAGCATTCTTAGCGGCTTTCCATCCTGGTCTTTTCAATGCTGTATTCATGGATATTATGCTTGCAAAAAACGGTCTGAACGGGATTGAAACAGCCGAAAAACTTCGATCTGTTGCCGCACGGATTCCTCTTATCTTTGTAAGCAATGAGCGGGATTATTCCCTTGAAGGATACCGGGTACATCCGCTCGACTACCTTTTAAAGCCGGTGGAGGAGGACACACTGGCCTGGTGCCTCAATGAGATCCGCACCTTTCTGGCCGAACCGGCTTATATTGAGATTCCGGCCATCCTTGGTCAGGGACAGTCATCCTGCCAGAGGATTCTTCTGGATGATTTTTTATATGCGGAAACGCAGAATCATCGCCTGATCATCCACACGTTAAAGGGGTATGTGGCCACACGTCTCTCCTTTTCGGATTTAATGGCGCTGCTGCCAAAAGGCGGACGTTTTTATATGAGCGGGCGCAGTCTCCTCCTCAATTTTTCACAGGTAGTTTCTGTAAATGAGGATGGTTCTGTCCATCTGAAAAATGGTTCCTGCTTCTTCTGCAGCCGTCGAAAGAAAAAAGAGACAAGAGAGGCATTTATGTCATACCTGTTTACCTGTATGCGGAAGGGAATGATTCTAAAAGATAAGGGCGTGTGAAAAAATGAGAAATCATTTTTCACACGCCCTTATTCAATCACTTATAATGATTCTGACTTTCCCCGTTACGAACAGTCAAAATTATGAAGGCTGTTTTCCGATGTAAGCCTGGATACCACCATCAACATACAGAATCTGTCCATTTACGAAATCAGAAGCGTCAGAAGCTAAGAATACTGCCGGACCACCAAGATCGGAAGCCTCGCCCCAACGACCTGCTGGTGTCTTGGAAACGATGAACTGATCAAATGGATGTCTGGAACCATCTGGCTGTTTCTCACGCAGAGGAGCAGTCTGAGGAGTTGCAATGTAACCAGGTCCAATACCGTTACACTGAATGTTGTACTCACCGTACTCAGATGCAATATTTCTGGTCAGCATCTTTAAGCCGCCCTTTGCAGCTGCATATGCAGATACAGTCTCACGGCCAAACTCGGACATCATGGAACAGATGTTGATAATCTTTCCATGACCCTTCTTGATCATGCCTGGAATCACTGCCTTGGATACGATAAATGGAGCGTTTAAGTCAACATCAATAACCTGTCTGAAGTCTTTTGCTGCCATCTCGATCATCGGGATTCTCTTGATGATACCGGCATTGTTTACTAAAACATCGATCACGCCAACTTCTTCTTCTACTTTCTTAACAAATGCGTTTACTGCATCCTCATCTGTTACATCGCAGACATAACCATGAGCAGTAATGCCCTCTTCTTTATATGCAGCAAGACCTTTGTCTACCAGCTCCTGCTTGATATCGTTGAATACGATAGTTGCGCCTGCACCAGCCATAGCCTTTGCGATTGCAAATCCGATACCATAGGAAGCACCTGTAACCAGAGCTACTTTACCTTCCAGGGAAAAATTTGTCTTGTTTTCCATGATACATTCTCCTTTTCTGACTTTTTTGTTTGTATACAACTTTTAAAATTTGTATACAAATCTTTGTATCTATACCTTAACACGTTCTCCCTGAATTTGCAATAGGCATTCTTCCTAAATTCTTCCAGATTTTTTGGTTAAGTCTACAGTCCAGAAATGTCTTCCCGTGTACAGCAATTGGTTAACTCTACGATTTGCAGCAGCTCGCTTTCGCCGGATTATCAAAGGCCGGGTTCAGTGCATAGAAATTGCGACTGCTTAAGTGATCCTGTACATTACGCAGGGCTTCACCGAAACGCTGGAAATGAACCACTTCCCGTTCTCTGAGGAAGCGGATCGGATCGCAGACTTCCGGGTCTTTGACGACGCGGAGGATGTTATCATAAGTGCTCCTGGCTTTCTGTTCTGCTGCCAGATCCTCACACAGATCCGTAATTGGATCGCCCTTGGACTGGAACTCACAGGCATTAAACGGCACCCCTCCTGCCGCCTGAGGCCAGATTCCGGCGGTATGATCAATATAGTATGGACCAAAGCCAGAGTTTTCGACTTCTTCCATCGTGAGGTTTCTGGTCAGCTGATGAACGATTGCTGCTACGATTTCCAGATGAGCCAGTTCCTCAGTACCGATATCAGTGAGAACGGCTTTACCCACATCATAGGGCATGGCGTAGCGCTGAGAAAGGTAACGCATGGAAGCGCCCATTTCTCCATCCGGGCCACCATACTGACTCATAATATACTGTGCGATCTTTGGATTCGGCTGCGTAATTTTTACCGGGTACTGCAGGCGTTTTTCATATTTCCACATGTGCAGATTCCTCCTTCCCATGGCCATGCGCTGTTGATCCAGTTCCAGTTATTTTCAGAGGTCACCTGATCAAAATTCAGGGGGCCGCAGGTTGTGGCGTATGCTTTCATGGCATTTTCTCTGGCGCGGACCGCCTGATGGTAATAATCCAGAGCTGCAGGATCATAAGGATGAGTATCCAGGTAAAGCACCACCTCATCCACTGCAAAGCTGACCTGGGTAATATAGTCTAAAAGCTGGCTGCAATTCTGATTCATACGCCCCGACACCTCTCTTTCTCAAATGGAAGATCCAGATCTTCAAAAATCGTTCCCCGGCTCAGACCCTTTGCCGGATCATAAGGTGTTTTCCACTGCTGCCACGGAATATATGCCATAGCCAGTGGATAACCTGTCATTCCAGATGGATAACAGCCGCCCTGTGGGCCCGTTGTCTGTCCACACCAGCCTGTATTCTGGTTTCTGTATACACAGTCCATATTGTAGACTCCTTTTTGATTCTTATAGAATTATTTTATGGTATATAGGGAATTTCTGTGCTTTTTTAAGCGCCTCGTTTTCCTCTCTGCCAATTACAGGCTCAAAAAACAGGATTCACACATTGTCCCCGATGGACATAGGATACAGTACAAACCAGTCAAAAAGGAGACTTGAATATGTGTATCTTTGGAAATAATGGATGTGGCGGTTGTAGAAATGGTTGTGATCGTTGGAATACTAGATGTGGTGGCTGCAATAACGGCTGCGATGGCAGCGGCAATAATAGCTGTAGTGGTAACCAGTCCTTCCGGAATGGGTTTCGAAATGGCTTCCGCCATGGATATCATGAGGGATGGGAAGATGCCATGAGAAATAGCGGATATGGCGGTAATGGCGGCTGCGGCGGTAATGGCGGCTGCGGCGGTAATGGCAGCTGCGGCGGTAATGGCAGCTGCGGCGATATCGGCATCATGCCTCTCAGCCTGAACTCCAGCTGTGATTCCTGTGACAACTAAGCCATTGCAAGGAGAATCCTGATCTTCAGGATTCTCCTAATTCTCCTGATAAAGCTGAAAAAAATCCGGATTACCAAGTAAAAATCTCTCTCCCATCTTCACCGTTTCCCCTGCAAATCCCCTGTAATACACCTTCACCGGGTCAGAATCATCGTGGCTGGTGATCCATGCCATCAGCTGGATTCGCCGGGCCATAACAAAGGTCGGAATCAGATGCGCTTCTTCTGGCGATAATGGACGTACCTCGCGGTAACCGTTTACCCAGGAGCTCAGCCATTCTCCGGCTCTTTTATCGTATTCTACGAAGCTGATAGCGGCGGCGGCGTCATATAAAAACCACCCAAAACCACTGTCATCAAAATCGATAGCATGTATACAATGTTCATCCTTTAATAAATTAGCTGCGCGCAGATCCGAATGGATCAGTCCATAATTCTCCCTTTTTTTTCCATAATGGACCAGATTTTTCCGGATTTTTTCACAGACACGCTCGATGATCTGAAAACCAGCTTCATCCAGTTCCCGGCACAACCGCCAGTCTCCGAACAGTCCCTTAGCTCCCAGCATATGTTCATAATCCCACTGGGGGCGGCATAATTTTTCTGCCTCCGGCCAGCAGATCACCTGCTCATGCAGCTTTGCCGCCATTCTGCCGATCTCCCGGAAATCGTCCAGGGCGCAGGCATCGTGCTTTGGATCAGGTGCGTGACCCGGTATGAACTCGAACATAACGCAGGAGAACGATGCAGCTACTGTCACTCCATCCCCGCACCGGTTTCTCACCGGCCTCGCCACGGGAACCACCTTCTCTTCCCAGATCTTCTCCACCCACCGGATCTCACTCTCCAGTTCCTCCAGTGTATGATACCCGGGTCTTGCCACCCGCATCACCCGTTTTCTGGCATCACTAACCAAACCGGCTCCAGCAGCCAGTCCGTCCTTTTCATGTTCCGGCTCTGTCACCAGAAATGTAGCATTTTCTGAACAATAGAGCAGTTCAAACCTCCACTGCTCCATTCCATATTCCTTTAATGCGGCTCTTCCAGCTGCCTCGTACCGTTCGATCTCCTGGAAATTCATGACCGTTCCGCCTCACAGAGCCTTCCGTAGCAATAACTGATAATATCTTTTCTGGTGATGATCCCGATAAAATTCTTCTGATCATCCACCACCGGCACAAAGTTCTGGTTCAACGCTTTGTCGATCAAGTCTTCCATGGTGGCATTGACATACACGGGGCGGTTATCCGATCTTCTCTTGATCGCTGACACAGAAATATGCTCTGAATCCCGCAGGCTCAAATCATACTGGTTCTTAATTCCCCACAGCATATCACCCTCTGTAATGGTTCCAATGTATTTACCAGACCGGCTGATCACCGGAACAGCGGAATACTTATGATACTCCATCTTTTCCAGGGCCTGTCTTAAGGTCTCATCATCGTAAAGAAACGCAACATCGCTTTTGGGGGTCAAAAAAAATAAAATATTCATCTTTTGCTCCTTTATGTAGTAAAGTAGTCTCGACAAAATCTTCTGTCACTGCCATATCATGCGGAATTATCCTTTCAGGAAATCCTGGCCTTTCTTAAAATATGATACAAAAAAACTCTGACCTCCCTGTGAACAATTTATTAGATTTTTATTAAAAACGTCCGAATTCTCCAAAAGACATTGAAAAATCTCCCCCGGCACGCTTTCTCGCCCCAAGAGAGATTCCCCATAATTTGTAAAGCTGACATTCGCAATCCGCTTCGCTACTTGCTCATGAACGCAGCCGCTTCGCGATCTGCGTTCAAATCCAGCCACAGCGCCTACTGAAAATATCCCACCGGATCCACAGCCTTTCCATCATGCATCAATTTAAAATACACATTGCTGCCTTCCACACTGTAATATTTTGTTGGCTCTGCCACATAGCCTAAGACCTGTCCAGCCTCCAGGTACTCATTTTCCATGACCTGGATGTCCTTTAACTGACCACAGGTAGCCACATAATCATTTCCCAGATCCAGCACCACGTAATTCCCCAGTTCTTCATCCGAAGAAACCGAGACCACTCTGGCCGGAGCCGGTGTCTCCACCGGGTCACTGATACTGGCCTGGATCACGACAGCAGGATTGCACTGATACTGGTCTAAGGTTGGAAAATAGGTGGTGGTGTCCATGCTGTAATCCAGCAGAATATTGCCCCGTACCGGCCACCCCAAGGTGCTGGCGTCGGAAAAATCCAGTACCAGCGGGGTTGCGGCGTCTTTACCGGTTCCGGCTGCTACATATGGATCCTCAGATTCCTTCGTCTGGGCATCCTTGAGGCTATTCTGGACCGTCTGACTGCCCTCTGTCCCACCGGCTTCCTCACCCGCTCCCACGGTCTGCTCCACGATCTCGATCATGGGCTCCTTCTCTTCCTGTGTCTCCTCCGCCATCAATTTTCCGGGTTCTTCCATCTGCATATACGGATTCTCCCCTGGCGTATTTCCTCTCTGGATCGTAATGGCGCCTGCCGCGGCAACAATAGTCAGCAGGCCAAGTACCAGCATTACAAGAAATAATTTGTCCTGAAATAACTGATTGAATTTATCTTTCACCCTTATCACCTCGGTAATATTGTTACCCGGTGACAAAAACTTATACACGGTCTAACGAAATAACTTCTACATTTTTAAAATAATAACCAAGAATCGCCTCTGCCCCGTAACCTTCCTCCGCCAGTTTTTCTGCCCCATACTGGCTGAGCCCAATCCCATGTCC
>SKDY01000256.1_pt1 | contig 46369 bp, 67 predicted proteins | sample 4826591 | NCBI WGS metagenome assembly SKDY01 (sample SAMN11008823, study PRJNA524170) | human gut metagenome | biome: Human fecal sample; material: Feces; isolation source: fecal sample from pouch patient p10, p22 | host: Homo sapiens | place: Israel: Tel-Aviv | collected 2016-06-15 | reverse complement strand
CAATCTTCTCACAAAAAACGGTGCAAAGATTGAAAAAGTCGATCTCTGGGGCAAACGCCACTTGGCATATCCCGTCAAAAAACAGAACGACGGTTACTATGTCTTGATCAACTTTGAAATTGAACCGGATGCGATTTTCGAAATTGACCGTGTCATTAAAATCCGTGAAGAAATCTTGAGACATTTGATCGTTAAGATCGGCGAATAACCGGAGGCGCAAAGGATATGAATTCAGTACAATTATTGGGAAACTTAGCTCGTGACCCGGAAATCCGTTTTACCAAAACAGGTAAGGCAGTCGCAATGTTTACCGTAGCCTGCACACGTACGTACATTCCTGCAGGAAGCACGGAACAACGCGAATTAACTGATTTTATTCCTTGTGTCGCATGGGGTAATTTGGCAGAAAGTTGTGGTAACAATTTGGCCAAAGGCAAGCGTGTATTCGTAGAAGGTCGTATCTCCGTTCGCTCGTACGAAGGAGCAGACGGCCAGAAACGCTATCGCACGGAAGTCGTCGCCGATTTTGTAGCACAGCCGATGGGTTCCGATTCGTCCCAGAGCATGGGCGCTCCTGTAAGTAAACCCGCATCATCCGATACCGGTTTTGACGGTTTAGGTAGCGAGTCGGACGAAGAAATCCCGTTCTAAAGTCAAATACATCCCTTCAAATCCAATAGAGGGAGGAATTATATAATGAGAAGAGATCGTTCGAGAAGACCCAGAAGAAAAGTTTGCAACTTCTGCGTAGATCATATCGAAGAAATCGATTACAAAGATACGGCTAAACTCCGTCGTTTCACGACGGAACGAGGAAAAATTCTTCCTCGCCGTGTATCCGGTGTTTGCGCTAAACATCAGCGTAAACTCACAGTAGCAATTAAACGTGCACGTGCAATTGCATTGTTGCCGTACACAGCAGAATAATAACGAACAAAAGGCTGAAACTGCATACAGTTTCAGCCTTTTCATTTTGCAAAACTCATTGTCGAGTTATAGGACATTTCGTGTTGGTTTTAATGGTGATGAAGCTATATTTTATCTGGCTTCATCACCATTTTAAGTTGTTTGGACTAACTTGCATATGAAATTAATAAACCCATACCAGGTACTACGCACCGGTGCATTTTACCTTCGAGTCGTAACTATTTAATAATAAAACTTCCCCTCTACAGAAGTGGTCAAATACGTTACCCATGGAACAACTCTTTGGGGACAACAATAGGATTAAAACCTGTCTGAACGGCCTTTCTAGGCACATAAACACTTAGAAACGAAGGGCAGACTTCCAGTTCAAGCGGAAAATCCGGTCCCTTATCCCCGTCCATATTAGTCGACAGTTTCTCATCGTCTACAATGGAAATACGTGCTTTTTTTATCTGTGTCAGCGTCATATACTCCGAGTTTATGGGTAACCCCGCCAGGACTTCCGGGATAACCTTTAATACATCCAGGTAATTAAATTCCTTAAACACAGCCAGCCAAATCGTACCGTCATCGACCTTGGCCTTGGGCGCTATGTTGTTAAAACTGCCGACAGAACTGGTGAGCATTGCCACGATAAGCGGCGATCTGCGGACTTCCGTTCCCTCGTCCGACTCAATCTTAAAAAGTGATGTTCTGCGTGATTGCAAGGCCTTAAGACCTGTAAGGAAGTACGCCATCGGGCCGAGACGCGTCTTTTGTTCAATAGATACGCTTCCCACCGCTTCGGGCATTACACCTGCCGCAACAGTATTGACAAAGTAACGATCATTAACTCGACCTATATCCACTTTTACCAACTTGCAATCCCGTAACATGTCGATAGCATCTTCCGGCTGCAAGGGAATATTTAAAGCCCGTGCCAAATCATTCACTGTCCCCAAGGGTATAAAGCCGAACTTGATTTCTTTTCCGGCCTGAGCCAAACCGTTTACGGTTTCATTTAAAGTCCCGTCTCCACCCATGGAAAAAACGGCATCATAATTATTGTTAGACGCTTCTTTCGCCCAGTTGACGGCATCCCCGCTACGCCGCGTCTCACGCAGTTCCACTTCATCGAACATAGTTTGCAGTTGAGCGTACAAGTCGTCCTTATAATACTTTGCCTTTTCCCGCCCGGACGTAGGGTTGACAATCATCATACACCGGCTCACTGGTATGCCCTCCTATCATTTCATCTGTCCTTATTATAACTATAATAAATTGTTTAGTGAAGATAAAACGTTCCTGTGCTATAGTAGAAACGAATACATAACGAGGAGGCCTTACATCTATGTCATGGGGTTTTAATACTATATCACCTTTATATAACCGACCTCGCCGCACCGTATACGGTCGCAAGGGCATGGTTTGCACCTCTCAAACGCTGGCGGCACATATCGGTCTGGATATGTTAAAAAAAGGCGGAAATGCCGTCGACGCTGCAGTAGCCGTTGCCATTGCGCTTACCGTTTTAGAGCCCGTAAGCAACGGTATAGGTAGCGACTTGTTCGCCATTATTCATATGGACGGACATCTATACGGGTTAAACGGCAGCGGGTTTTCCCCTGCAAAACTGACACAATCCGATCCGAATATACCGAACCGTCTCCCCTCCTACGGATGGCTTCCGGTTATGATTCCCGGTGCCCCGGCTGCTTGGTATGAATTACACAGTCGTTTCGGCAAGTTGCCTTTTGAATCTCTCTTCGAGCCGGCTGTAGATTATGCGGAGGCTGGCTTTGCCGTCATGCCGGTTTTGGCCCGACTCTTACAAAGTGAATATAAAAAATATGCTCCCTACAAGAGCCGGCCTGAATTTTCAGGTCTCTTCAACACGTTCTTCTCTGACGGGCCCACTAAAGAAGGCTGCGTCTTAACCCTTCCCGACCACGGAAAAACCTTACGAGACTTGGCCGAAACGGCATGTTCATCTCTTTACACGGGGCGGTTGAGTCAGGTAATAGATGAATACTCCCGTATGACGGGCGGACTGATTCGTCAGGAAGATTTAGGGGCTTATAAACCTTCCTGGACAAAACCCGTAAAAATGGCATATAAAGGTTACGATATTTGGGAATTGCCGCCTAACGGTCAAGGTATTGTTGTAAGTGCCGCACTGGATATATTAAATAATATCACGCCGCCTACAATCGACTCCGTTGAAAAACTTCATATACAAATAGAGGCTTTAAAAGCATCTCTAACGGACGGTAAGAAAGTTATTGCCGATCCGACCTACATGAAAATATCAACAGAGGACTTTCTTTCTGAAGAAAGCAGACTGAATCGACAACGACGCATTTCCGCCACAGCTCATTGGCCGGACTGCGCCGACGTAAGCGACGGCGGTACGGTATATGCCTGCACGGCCGATAAAGACGGAAACTCCGTATCCCTCATCCAAAGTAATTATGACGGCTTCGGCTCGGGTATTGTCATTCCCGGAACGGGCATAGCGCTTAACAATCGAGGACGAAATTTCAGTGCCGACCCGACGTCCCCCAATGCCGTAGGGCCGCGTAAAAAATCATACCATACGATTATTCCTTCCTTCTTAAGTAAAGACGGTATACCCATCGGTCCCTTCGGCATCATGGGTGCCTTTATGCAACCGCAAGGACAACTGCAGTTAGTTGTTGATACGGTAGACGAGCACCTGGATCCGCAAGCGGCTTTGAACAAGCCTCGTTGGCAATGGACAGGCGACAAGAACATAGAAGTTGAGCCCGACTTTGATCCCCGCCTCATTGCCGCCTTACGAGAAAAGGGACATTGCGTTACTGTAAACTCTGATATAGCCGTATTCGGCCGAGGCCAGATTATTTGGCGAAACAAAGACGGCATACTTGCCGGTGCTACGGATCCTCGCACGGACGGGGACGTAGCTGTCTGGTAACTATTCGAAAAAAAGGAGACTTACCTATGTCTGAAAACACTTTATACGCACGTATCATTGAAGTTTTGAAAAAAGAAGTCGTCTATGCCACAGGCTGCACCGAACCCATTGCCTTAGCCTATGCTGCCGCTACAGCTCGTAAATACTTGGAGACGGAGCCGACCGAAATAACCGCTTTCGTATCACCCAATCTCATGAAAAACGGCATGGCCGTCAAAGTGCCCGGCACGGGACTTCCCGGCATGGATATTGCCGTGGCTGTAGGCGTTACGGGCGGCGATCCCGAGGGCGGTCTGGACGTCCTTCGTAAGCTGACGGACGCCGATGTGAAAAGGGCAAAGGAATTAATTGCTAAAAAAAGAGTTTCCGTCCAAGTTGCCGACACCGTTCTGCCGCTTTATGTCCAAGTCTGTCTTACCGCAGGCACACATAGGGTTCGTGTCATTATCCAAGGGCGACATACAAACATCGTCCACATTGAAACGGATGAAAAGGTCATTTTCCATAAAAATGACGAATCGGCATCTCCTACCAACCCCGATCTCCCTTTTATGGAAACACTGAATCTAAAACTTTTATATGAATTCGCCAAAACCGTTCCCTTAGCCGATATTGAGTTCATGGCCGAAGCCGGTCGCGTTAATGACGCCTTGTCAGCCGAAGGCCTACGCCATCACTACGGTCTCTCTCTGGGCAAATCCATGCTCGATGACTTACAAAACGGAATAATACCCGAAAACTTCCACGATCGCCTGATCATGGAAACTACAGCCGCTTCCGATGCCCGTATGGGCGGAGCCCCGTTCCCGGCGATGACCAATGCCGGTTCGGGCGATCAGGGCATTACGGCTACGGTTCCGGTTAATGTAACGGCCCGCTATCTCAAGTCATCCCGGGAAGACCACATACGTGCCTTGGCACTCTCACATATTACGGCAATTTATATTCACGCTTTCTACCCTAAACTTTCCGGCCTTTGTGCCACAGCAACGGCGGCCATGGGATCTGCGGCCGGCATGACACTGCTCTTCAACGGTTCATACGAAATGCTGGAAGCCGTCATCTCCAATATGACCGGTGAACACATCGGCATGGTTTGTGACGGGGCCGGAGACGGCTGCTCCTTGAAAATTGCTACGGCTGTCGACGCCGCCTATAGAGCTGTTTTTCTGGCTCGTAAAGGAATTCGTGTCGGTGGAGCCGAAGGACTTGTCAGCAACGTCGCCGATGAATCAATACGAAATATCGGGGCTTTCGCTACCAAAGGTATGCAAGTTGCCGATAAGGAAGTCCTCCATATTATGATGACGAAAAATCGTTCTTAAAGACAGTTTGTACGAAAACGCCGAATAATTGACATATGTTATTCGCCTTCCTATAATGAGAACGATAGGATAACTTCTATATCCGGACCGCATGGTTATCATGACGCTTCTCTCACGGATGTTACCCCATCTCGACACAAGAAGAATGAGCCATGTCGTATGGTACAAGACTACAACACAGGTTTTATACATCTGTCCGTCAAAAGTTTGCAGAAGGTATCCTTGACTGAAATGGGCTGCTCATAAGGGGTGATGCTATTATTTACCCCCTTAGCAATACGTAGCCGCTAAGGCTGCAAAGTTCCCGTAATATACCTAAAGGAGATTGATATAAATGAGCGAAAATTGTACAAAAAGCAGTTGCTCCGGCTGTGCCAGCAACTGTTCCGATCGGAAGGCTCCTCAAAGCCTTTTGGCAGAACCGCACGAAGGAACGCACGTAAAACACGTCATCGCTGTTGTCAGCGGCAAGGGTGGTGTAGGCAAGTCTTTAGTAACCTCTCTCTTAGCCGTGCAAATGCAAAAACACGGGTATAAAACTGCGATTCTTGATGCTGATATTACAGGTCCCTCTATCCCCCAGGCCTTCGGTTTGAATGAACGGGCTTCAGGGGATGAAAGCGGCATTATTCCTGTAACAACTTCAACGGGTATTAAGGTTATGTCCATGAATGTACTTCTCGACAATGCTGCCGATCCGGTTGTTTGGCGAGGCCCCGTTATCGGTGGAGCGGTTAAACAGTTCTGGACGGATGTCTTGTGGGGAGATATTGATTACATGTTTGTCGACATGCCTCCCGGAACCGGTGACGTCCCCTTAACGGTATTCCAATCCTTGCCTATTGACGGAATTATTGTTGTTACATCACCGCAAGAACTGGTTTCCATGATTGTCGAAAAAGCCCTGCGTATGTCCGATCTTATGAAGGTACCCGTACTCGGTATTGTAGAAAACATGAGCTATTTTGAATGTCCCGACTGTCATAAGACGCATTCTATCTTCGGCAAGAGCCATGTAGACGAAGCCGCTAAAAAGTACGAAATTCCTCACGTAGCAAAACTGCCTATTGATTCGCAGTTCGCCGCCCACGTAGATAAGGGCGATATTGAATCGTACGCGGTTAATTACTTGTCCGACACGGCCGAATACCTCGCCGCTACAACGAATGATTAAAAACTAAAAAGAAGGTTTCTCTTATGTAAAGAGAAACCTTCTTTTTTTATGCATGTATTTATACATTCTGTCGTCTCATATGCCCTACAACGCTTCCGACAACAAGACCGACCACAAACGGAGTAACCCAACCGAATCCGACTGCCGACAAAGGCATGGCGGAAACGATGGATTTTGCTGCTTCCAGACTGCTAAGTCCGGGTAACGCTTCTACAAGTGCATAGGCTGTAACGGCATAAGTAGCTCCTTTATAAGCTTCATTGTGAGAAATAAAAGGGGCGAATGTTCCCAATACCATAAGTGCCAAAACCGGCGGATAACTGACACCGAAAATCCAACCGATATATTCGACAATACCGTCCACGCCGAGAAGAGCCGTCAATGCCGAAAGTATACAGGTCGTAATGGCAACGGCCTTATAGCTCACACGATTATTTGACGCCGTATGGAAGAAATCGGCAACAGCCGCAATCTGTCCGACAGCAGTCGTTAAACACGCAAGGATAACGGCTACACCCATGGGCAACATAACAGCCCCGCCGACACGCTTAATAACCAAAACTAAAAGCTCTGCACGGCCCGTATCCGCCGGCACATCGGCACTTACACAAGCCCCCATAAACAAGAGGCTGCCGTAAATAATAAATAACAAAATAACCGATACGGCACCGCAATAAAACATCATGCGATTACGTTCCCGACTTTCAACATACCCTTTGTTCTCAACGGATTGTATAAACAGAGACGCCATAATAAAACTGACCAAGACATCTCCCGTATTATAACCGCCCAAAAAAGCATTGGTAAAGGAGTTGGCTACGGTCGGATCTGCGGGAGTTCCAATGGGAGCTACTACTCCTAACACTCCGATAACCACAAGAATCAAGGCTAACAAAGGAGTCAAGAATTTGCCTACCTTATCAAGTACGCTTGTTTCATCCGACGTAATCCAATAAGAAAGTAAGAAATAAAGAACGACTCCGGGAATAAAAGGAACATTAGAAAAGTTTCCTTGTATTCCTAACTGAATAGCCGTAGCACACGTACGGGGAATAGATACGAAAATACAAACAATCATCAATAAGGTAAGCAAAATATTATATGTATAAGGGCCGACCCGCTCCGTAATACGGCGTACATCACCATATCGGGAAATAATAAGAAGGGCAAAAATAGGTAATAAAATTCCCGACAACGTCAGTCCTGCCAATGCCGGCCCGTAAGAGGACCCGCTGACAAACCCCAGTTGTGGCGGAAAAATAAGATTTCCCGCACCAAAATATGTAGCAAAAAAAGCAAACCCCAAAATCAGTACATCTTTGACTGCAACCGATTTATGCTTAATACGGCTGTCATTCATATCCTCCGACTCCTTCCTTCCAACGGCATATAAAAAACGTCATCTTGACAGATGACGCATTCATTACAGGCCATATCATCTGCCGTCACCCTCAAGTAACGCTGGAGTTGGCACCTTTCCTGTCGGAAGGTTGCCGCAGCTTCAACGGGCCAGTCCCTCGGCTGCTCTGGATGATTATTTTATTTGATTGAAATCATACAGGAATCGCCCTTACTTGTCAATAAAATACAGGTTCAATTCACAGTACGATCTATCTGCCCTTTCTGTGGATAATACGGGGATCCGTGCCTGTTTACATCTTAGTTTTAAGTGCAAAGGTTGATTTTCTTTTCAGTTATTACTGCTCATTCACACCAACCATCCCCATTGCAAAGAAATTTATACACATTGCCTCAAATAAAAGGATGTGAAATAAAACGGCTTATTCATGCTATTTATATGATGATATTTTTATTTCATATCCTTATCATTTTAGATTTATCCACATTTTATTTAAAGTGTTACCAATGTACACGGCCTAAAAACAGCTTGTTTTAGGCACAAAAAAAAGTTATGCACATAACTTTCTCAACAATGTGCATAACCTGTGTATAAGTCCTACTCAACCGGACGACTCCAGTCAATATATACGGTTGTCGCCTCCCAAATTTTACCCAATGCAAGTTTGAACATATCTAAACTATCATTCGGCATTCCTGATATTTCTTCAAATTCTGTAAGCCCGGTGAAACGTTTCAGTACTTTCGGCGTAGATAAATATTCATAAGCCGCTTTTTTTAAAGCTCCATCTTGAAGACAGACCGTTATTTCCTTCGTTTCTTCATTATACCCGATCCACCCCTGGTTATCGGCACCGGTATGTGCCGCCACTTTAAACATTGCCATATATCATTACTCCTTTTCTTTCACTTCTTTGACACTACTTTCCGCTTCCCACAAAAAACCTTTCATAACAGCACGTTTTCCGAATCGTTCCTGTAATTTATCGATAGCCGTCGTTACCTTTTCATCGGCTAACCGTTTTTTGGTTGTCGGTTCTTCCGCAAAGAGAGAGTCCTGGATAATGGCGGTCTGCAATTTACTGACCGTAATCCCCAGTAACCGTACAGAACCCTTTCTTATCTTCTTAGCATATAACTTTCGTGCGGAAAAATAAAGCTGTTCTTCTGTATAAAGACCTATAGATACAGACGACTCCGACCTCGTCTCTGTCGTAAAATCATTATACCGTATTTTCAAAGTTATTGTACGCCCCATCAACCCGTGTTTACGCAAGCGATGTGCTACTTCTTCAGCCAAGAGACGTAACTGCCGATCCACATCTTCCTGTAAGACCAAGTCATTTTCATATGTTTGTTCATTACCTATCGATTTCACCTGCTGAGCCGTTTCAACTCGTCTGTAATCTCTTCCGTGAGCCAATTCATAAAGCCGCTCAGCCTGATTGCCTACAAGAGGGCGCAACTTATCGGGAGAGGCAGCCGCAATACTGCCTATTGTATCGTACCCGGCAGCTAAAAGGCGATTTTCTGTTACCTTGCCGACACCCCAAATCTTACGAATAGGTAAAGGTGCTAACAATTCCTCTTCTTTTCCATAAGGAATACAGACCAATCCGTCGGGTTTGTCCAAATCGGAGGCAAGCTTAGCCAGAAATTTATTCGGTCCGATACCGGCCGATGCAACAAGACCGGTCTGTTCTTTAATGTCCTTCTTTACAGCCCGCCCGACTTCCAAAACATCCTTATAATATCCATACAACCCCGATATATCTAAAAATGCTTCATCCAAAGAAAGCGGCTCGATATACGGTGAATACCCTTCGAATATCTTCCTGATTTGACGGGAAATAGTACGGTAATAGGCAATCCGCGGAGGCAAAAAGATCCCGTCGGGACATAATTGTCTGGCCTTCTTTGTGCCCAGTGCGGAATGAACACCGTAAGCTCGTGCTTCATAGGAAGCCGTGGCAACAACACCGCGATCACTTGTACCGCCTACAATGACGGGACGACCGCGAAGTTCGGGGTTATCTCTTTGTTCTACAGACGCATAGAAAGCATCCATATCGACGTGCATAATCCATCGTCTGACCACAAAACTTCCCCCTTTCCCGTCGGTTATAACATTATACAATTTTGTTCAAAATAAATATAGACAAAGCCATTTTCTTGTTCTATTCTCTTATGAAGACTCCATTATACTTTTCCATTTTCCCATATTCACTAAAATGTGTTAACCATCGCCTTGGCCAAGTTTCTCATTATTTTATTTTTCACCATATTTACCATTATTCACCATTGTTTTTTGACGAATTTTTACCGATAAAAGGTAAAATCCCGTGCTGATTTGCACGGGATTTTCTGTATCCGGATATGGCTATCCTTACTGGAAATTCGCAGTTGGTATTCTGCTTATTTATATTTTATCATCTCTTTATTCTTTTGGATAGTATCGTTTAACTAGGACGGGTTTTAGCATCTAATAATTCATATAATTCTTGATTTTCTTTTTCTAATTTTTCTATCTGCTCGCTTTTTTCTCTTAAGTTATCATCTCTTACAGAACAACAGGTTTCTAAATCTTTAAAACGGTGTTTCGGCCCAAATCGTTCATCGTGATATAAGTAATGGTGCGGGTCCAACCAAATAAGATAAAACACGTTATCGATAAGAACTCCATGAGCTCTTCCCTTGCTTTTGCCAAATGAAATTTGGTAAAACGAATCTTCTAGTTCTTCATTTTTAGCTAAGTATTGGGGCCAATCTTTAACATCCTTTTTCTTAATCGCGTGAAAACGGATTCCTTTATTTCCTCGATTAGAATATAACTCATTTATAGTAACCCGGCTATATTCCCGTAGTTTTTCAAAACAATTTTTAATTCCCTTATCACACATTCCCGAGCAATTATAATAGGGCATGGAAAAGTCTAGTAACTCAAAAGAAAATAGTAGTTTTGACTCCTGGTACAGATTACCTTTAACTGGAATACTGGATTTATTGTGAATCCGCTCCCCTGGCTGCGGGATTGTTCTCAGATTTTTCAATCCATCTGTCTCCGATAATAATCTTTGATATCCTCATCTAAAATACGGTTACAGCTACGCTCCCACGGACGCGCATTACCCCGGGCTTTTATCCACGGTTCCTCTTGGTGGGTAAGCATTTCTAAATCGGTCCCACTAAATGAGCCGTAAGCATTATACACCCACTTAGCAATTGATAACGCCTCGGCGTCAATGTGCCCTTCATATTTAGGGATTACCGCCCAATCCCCGACTAATCCCCTATTGTGGCGATATTCAGAATATAATCTAGAGCAAACAGGGCCGTGAACCCACGCTTCGAACTGTTCGTCAAACAATCGTTCATCAGTTTGAGCTAAATACCACGCATAAGCATAGTAGCATAATTTCTGCAGCTTTTTATGTGTTTGAGGTTCAATCGACAAAAAGGCGTTTGCTAAATCGAAAATGGTCATTTTATCTCCCTCTCTTTCTAATCTATGTGTTATGGCTACATTATAATATTTTAAAAATTTCTAATCAAGCACCAAAAAAGACTCTCCCGATTATGGGAGAGCCTTTTACATTACCATTCTTTAATTGTATATAACAGGGTACCGCCCTGGCGTCCATCTTGTCCGATATGGGCTATGCCTTCCACACGGCCCGCTTGGTACCCGATAGATAGATACGGTTTCCCGTCTATGTAGGTGCCGCCGGCTTTTATTTTGTGGTTGTTTCTAAGGTTTATTTTGTACACATCCACTTTCTGATTCTTGTCGTCTACCGTGACTACCGTACGATCACTGTTAGCTACCGCCTCTTTCGGTAAGCGTGAGTCCTTATTTCGAATAGCCGCCTCTGTCGTATCGGCAGCCGTTTGTAAATCAGGAGCCGATACGTAATAAGTTACATTCGGTGATACGGTCCCCTCGTGAATTCGTTCGATTCTTGTCACAATTTCACTGGCCGCCTTATCATCGACGTGTAGATTCTTCTTTACTGCAATTTTATCGGTCGTGTCCGAAAAACGCATTTGCACAGGGCTCTCTACGGGCTTTTTCTCATGCTGCACGGCAAAGTATATACATCCTAGGCAAAAAGCCGTCAAAATCGAAATGAGCGTAATTCTTACAAGTTTCGCCCGTTTTTCATCGTTTATCATCGGAATTTTCATCATGTCACCTCGGTTAGTCATACATAACGTCTAAATCAACCGCACATCCGTTAATCTGTCCTTCGTCGGAGTATTGCCAGAGGCTGCACGTCTTATTCGGATACTCTTGTTTAAAATAGTTGACCGGTCCGAAAATAGCTACGAAAAAAGGCACGTAATCGGGGATGTCTTCCAAGTTCATACAGTTTACCAGCGTATCATAACTACCGTAGATACCTACATACTTTCCTGCCTCATTCATTACATTGATTCCCGCCATCACTACCGACGTAAGTTCTTGGGCTCCCAGGTCTTTTTGCATCTCTTCTTCTATATCCATCCAGATACCTGCTTTTAACTCTACGTCCTTTAGATATATATCTAGCTGTTTTACCAGCCACATGGCTTCTTGTTGGGCTTGCCAGGTTGTGGTGGCCAGGCTGTAAAAATACACCCCGATATCCATGCCCGCAGCCTTGGCCGCATTAATATTATGAATAAATAAATCATCCAATTCCTGCCGTCCGTCTCCTCGGGTACGCCCGATTCGAACAATACAGAATTCTTTCCCCGCCGCCTTAGCGGCTTCAAAGTCAAATCCTTCCTGGCAATAGCTTACATCAATTCCTTCTCTCATTATTATCCTCTCCTATCTTTATTAAAGAAGTAGTCATATTGGGTTTTTGCCCTTCCGGTGAATTGTACTTACTGTCAAGCCCGTACTTTGTCCAGGCGGCTTTAGCAAGTCCTACAACCGTTACAATCCCGGCCCCTACGGCCGACACCCCTTGCCAGCAGCTGTTAATTTCAAAGTGAGTGCCGCATAATCCGTTACTCCAAAAGCCGTATAGCCAGGACAACACAATTACAACCAGTAAGATAAACAGCACTACCGCTAACATAGCAATGAGCGCCAGCCAATTGGCCTGCGCCCATTCTCCGAATCGTATACATCTACTTTTCATATTCCTTTTTTATCTCCATATCCAGCACCAGCTGATAGATAGAGGTCATGACCCCGTTTTTACCAAGCGCGTGATAGCATTCATACATATTGATAAAGTTCTTTTTCTACGAGTAGGTAATTTCTTCTTGAGCGATTGAATAACTTTCTCTTTCATCGCTTTTCTCCGCGTAACTCGTTCCGTAGGTCATCAACCCGTGACTCCAACACTTCAACCCGTCCGACAAGCTGTAAGTGCCGTTGTGCTTGCTGTATTCTGTCTTGCCGAGATAATCGGATCTCCTCTTTTAATTCCCGCAGCGTCTCAATTAATGTATCGTACTTAGCCGTAATGAATTTTATGTCGTTCTCACGGTCTTTTTTGATGGTCTTCAACATCGGTGAAATCACGCAACGATATATCGCTCCGCATATAGTACTGACAATTACGACAACAGTGCCAACACTCTCAACTGTAAAGCTCCATGTCCACATTATTCAACCTCCGTGTTTTCTTCTAACTCCATTAATTTATTGTGGATACACCCCTCTGTAGGGCAAGTCCCATCTTCATTTAGCGTGGCATAGCACCATTCACAAAATTTCATTACAGGAATATCGCTTTTTACTTCCATGATTATTTCACCGCCTTAATTTTAGCTAACATTTCCATATTCAATTTCTTATACTGTTCCTGCAAATCAGAAATATCACTATTGATTAATCGTCTACGTAGCACCATTTGTTCTAGTGTTTTAAATCGTGCATCGTAGTATTTTTTTATGTCTGCTATCTTCTCTGCTTTAGTCTGCTCATACTCCGTTACAGGAATATCAATGAATTCTCCATTCACGTATGCTTTACCGCTCGTAAATTGTGCCTGCATTTCACTATCACCTGTTACAATGTTAGCAGTAGGATAGGCTTGTTTTGCTAATTGCTCTGTTTCTTCTAATGTGTCAGCATGAACGCCAACCACATAAGAGGTTTGACGGATGCCCTTTTCATCTAATACAAATACATACATATTGTTGTCCTTTCTTGGGAATCTCTGTCATCTCCCACTTAGTTAAACACCGACAGCCAAAACTCTGACCCATCTGTATTGGCTTTGACCGTCAAAATCATAATTAACACTGCACAAAAATTTAGTGTTGCTGACCGCCATAGCCCATGCAGGCTTAGCAAAATCATACGGAGTTGAGTGGCTCAAATCAGCAGAGCCGTTTACATAAAATGGTTTGTTTTTAAAAGCGATTGGGAATGACAAAGGGTTGTCCGTACCCTTTGTTTCTACATAATATCCCCCTTGGATAATTAAATTCCCGAATAGCTTGCCCAGACAAATATACCAGGCATTTTCGCTGCTGAAATCGTATCTGATTCCAAGTCCCGTTGCTTTTTCGCTTTCCAAGGCATTAATTACATCGGTTGCGTTTTTAATATTTAGACTACTCAAAAGCGTTTTTACCAACTGCAACGTAGGTGCTTTGGCTAATGAATCAATATTATCTACGTTAGTAATCATATTATTCACTTGTTGAATAATAGCGTTAAACCGATTATCATGCGCGGTTGTATCAGCGTTATGCCTAGCCAACTCTCCCTTTGTGATATATGTATCATCGCTTGCAATAAATGTAATATTCTTTGCGTTACCTATCTTAGTTCGTATCTTGTAAATCTCACTGTCAATAGGCGTGTTCTTGTCAGGGACATACCCTACCTGATTACCCCCGTTGGTGTACGAGTACATGACCTCTTCGCCACCGTCAATCTTAGCGAACAAGGCAACTTCTTTAGGAAAGAACCCTTCTTCTACGGTGCTGTTCGATAATGTCGCCGTTATCATGTACTGCCCGTCGCCGTCCTTTACTGCCGAGCTAACGGGTAATGTCATCTTGGGGCTGATAACGTTCGTCATCTGGCTAATGTTTTTGCCGCTGTCATCACCGTTACCGACTACTACTTTCGTGAACACCACTGCTTTTTTCGTCGCGATTGATTCGGCTAAAAGGTTGTACCCCTTAGCCGTGATTATATTCCGCGGATATTGACTTGCCATAATATTCTCCTCTCTTACCCTACATTATTAACTACGTGACCGACCTTAACCCATACGCCGCCGTATAAGTCTGCCGTGTCCATGTCAGCGTTCACACCTACGGACGGTTCTATAATCGTCGTGTTTCGACGGCTCACCCAGACCGCCGCCGAGATACCCCCGTCTACGTCGTGAACGTCTGCAATCGATATACCGATATGCGACGGCTTAACAATGGCAAGGTTCTGCCGTATCTGATTGACCGCGTACACGAATGAAGAATTACTAAATTCGAGATTCAACAAACCGTTTTCAAACTTTACTTCCACATCGTCAAGAACGAAGGTTTTTACGATTGCTTTAATCTTCTCAAGTGTACATTTACCGCTGTTATTCCAGAGCATTTGCACGATTTGCCGCCGTTGTTCGACCGAGCCTTTAGGGCTTATGCCTAAATCCTTTTCGTATACTCTAAGCCCTCTAGCTCCGACCGCGTCTAAAAAGCCATTGTCCAATAGCTCATCGAGTACGCCGTCAATGTCCTGTAATTGCAATCCCGCCGCTTGGTATAACTCTCTGACCCAAGGGTCATTGCGGTATATCTTATTTATTGCTTTTAAGGCGTATTCCTTAAAATCCGTTCTAGTCATTGAGTGTCACCTCAACCGTGCCGAGGGTTGCGACCTGTTCGACAGTAAGCGGTATCTTCGTCGCTTGTCCGTTGACTGTTACCGCCTCATAATCCGTTACGCCTTGTACCCCTAGAACAATATTGCTAATCTGTGCAACCGATACATACGGCTGCTTAAAGGCGATCGCCTTTAAGTACTCCGTTACCGCCTGTGTTACGTCTGCCGTAATTGATGACTTGGTCGCGGTCGCTGTATGTGATACGCCCGTAACCGCGATATTAATCGGAACAGCCGCAGCACTCACTACCGTACAATACGCTCCGACGGGCGCTTGTCCCGCTCCGATTCCCTTGCTGTCAGGGTCGATATACTCTTGTACCCTCTTCACAAGTGTCGTATCGGCGGGCTGTCTATCAGAGTTAATTATGACGACCTTCACTGTATTGTTCCCGTTCCACAGCCCTATTACATTCGCTTCGCCGACCCCCTCAACCTCTTTCGCCCACCTCTTGTAGTGATAGTCGTTGCCACTTGTCGCGGGTTCCCTGAGTTCTTCGTAATACCGTTCTCTAAGGTCGTCGTCGCTTTCTTCGTTTTCACCGTTAATTGTCGGCTCATCGTTAATGATTGAGTTAATGCCGGGTATCGTAATCGGCATTTGCGTGATTGTCCCTTTGGGCACATTACCAACTGCCCCCGTTTTCATACACTGAATACGCACTGTATCACCTTTGGCCACGTCCTTCGTTTCAAGTGATTCATACTGTATGCCGCTTTCGGACTCAAACAGATCGCCTTGGTGTACCGTGCCGCTTCCGTCAACAATCCGAATACTGCCGATAGCCTTCGTTGCCTTACGCCGTTGTGTTCCTTTACGCTGGAAGGCAATACGGCTTAATTCCTCACCAGCTAGGTTATCCACGTTTTGTTTACGTTCGATTTCTTCCGCCTTTTTCCACAGTTCAAGCAAAGCGAACGCTTCACCCCGCGTTAAGTCATACGTCGGAAAGCCTTCAGTCTTCTGGTAGGCATTGTCGATATGTTCGAGCATTGTGTTATGAATCTTGTCCACACTATATTCCGAGTTCATAATCGATTTTCACCTCTTCCCCTGTATGCGTGACAACAGTAAAATAAAAAATCCCCGCATTGAATTTCCAATCCTTCACAACTGCAACGCACGGTACTTTATTCATAATTCCTTCCGTGATTCGCCGCTTTACCTCTGATACCTGATAAGCCCTAGGCAATCTGTATCCGAGAAGGTGGCGAAGGTCGAGTCCGAAGGAATCGGAGTATATCATATATTTTTTTAGTTCTGTCCGTATAAACAGCTCAATCCATTGCTTAATCGCTTCTGTTTGCGTATCTTCTACGTTCCTACCGTCTTTAAAGATGAAGCGGTGATTACGATAGTCGAACGCAAACGACCTTCCTACCTTGTGTTGTGAGTTGGTCGCCGTTGCCGTTGATTGGATTGAGTTTGTGAAGTTGTAATCCTTCGGAAACATTTAGACTCCTTCCTTCACTACATCAACAATAAAGAAATGTTGTTCGTTCTCGTCCGGAATAACCAGCACTTTATCACCCGTTTTCCATAATTCATTAAGTACGATTTTCCCCTCACCTTGTGCCGAATATCCTGAATTACTGCCCGCTTGACACCCGTTATGTGTCATCTGTCCGCTGTGCCTATAAGCGTAAGTCGTAATGTGATGAAGAAGAGAGAAACACACGTACCCGTTCGAACTGTCAATCATGAACTTGCCGTCCTTAATTGCGACCTTCCACGGTGACGTGCTCACGACTTCACCGAGCACTGCCCCTATTCGTATCGGATTGGTTCGGCTTTTTAATTCTTTGGCAATTATGCCGTGCCATTCTTCCATGTTCTCACCCCTTACGACATTCGTATAATCTTGGAAGGTGACTCGCCGTTACGCCATGCGTAATTTGCGTCACTGTAGAAGGTCGCATGCCCTTGACTAGAAGAATTGCCGAAGCAACCGCCCGCACCGTCGGCAATAACAACGTGCTGATTGTCTCCGTATATAAGTAGATCGCCTTTCTTGGCGTATCCGTTGAACGATTCTACCTTGTACCCCGCCGCTTCCGCATGACTTGCTAGAACGTCAACATTGTTCGTACCGATATCCGCTTCATGCTTGAGAAACGGATTGTAGTACGACCCCGCCTTGACTGCAACATCAACGCAACCGTTATCGGTGTATACACTTTCATACCCGTTCAGTGCGTTCATGCCCGCGTCTACCTGTGCCGCATTTGCCGTACTGCTTAAGGCATTCGGTGCCGCCGTCGTGGTTGTAGTCGTTGTGTACTTGCTCGTGTCAGGATCAGGAACGACCCTTTGTAAGTCGAGTGTCATCGTGTGATTGACTCCGTATGCGTGTTTACAGTTGGTTACGGTGAATTTATCGTGGATATTGACCGTGTTATCATCGACAATGATGATTCTGCCGCTTCGTACTGTATCGTCGCCGAGAAGTGTCACATTAAGTTTTTCACCGACTTTGTTTAAATCCTGTATTGTCTTCTTGGCAATCTGTGCCGTCTGTGCTTGTTTCTTGTCGTCTACCTTCACAATCTTACGAATTAATCCGTACTTCTTTACGCTCTCATCGTCTTGTATTGTCGACTTCACGGAAGCGGCTTTTTCCTTGCTAGAGATTGCGACAATGCTATTCCGCATTTCTTCCATAGATAAGTCACGGGAATAATTGCTGATAGGGTCGGTAATTACGTCCTTTAAGACCAATTCTTTATAGTCTTCTACATGAATTTTCCCGTCTCTGTATTCTAAGCGGTACTTGTTGCCTGTCTCGTCCGTGGCTTGCTTAATAATATCTTGTATGACTTCGCTCACGGGTTGACCCTGATAGACCTTTTTTATACTGGTCTTGATGTCCGCAACGTTGCCAAGCGGTACATCGTTTTCGCTACATACTTTTTTAATCGCTTCTGTACCGCTTATCCCGTTAAACTGGATTTCAATTTCTGACTTATTCAGGTAGAAACAGTAATCAAAGCATGTGTAGCTGTACTTGCTCGCTCCGCTCTGTTTCTCGCTCACGATGATACCTTGGAATACGGGTACTTCTTCCGGTTCTTCGTTGAGTGTCATTGTCGCACTCTTACGGTTGTTGCTCCGCTGATTACTGAACTCAACCTTGCCGCCAATCTTGAGCCGTTGACCGCTCATATTAACGTCAAACGGATTATCGACTAGGTCAAAACTGAACTCTTGCCCCAGTGTGTCGATACTGTCCGACCTTTGGTAATTATTGGTATACGCTGTAATCTCACGGGTTTCCGTCGTATCCTTACCGTCTTTATCCTTTTCAACGTTGGTGTATTGCAACTTCATTAGTGCATTACCCCCGTTTCCTTATTCTCGCCACCAGTCGTCGACTGCGTCTGCGTTGAGGTGTTGGTATATACGTACTCTTCAATACTGATTGTCGCTTTTATATCGCCCACCTTATCAAGCGCGTAAGAAAGGTCATTAACGACACAAGGCATGTTCAATATTTCGTTCCCGTCGGATTGAATAATACATATCCGCATAACCGCTTTCATAGCTCTTTGAGCCTTGAAAAACTGCAAACACGCTTGCCCGTCTGTACCGTTACCGCGAATGAAGGGATACGACTTATTAACGGGTAGAAGAATGTTATCGAGTGTCAGCGACCTAAGCCCCATTGCTCCGATTAGCTTAATATCGCCCCTCAACCCGTTGAATGTTTCATTATTCTGTGGCTCGCTTATCGTCGGCAACGGGTTCGGGATAACAGGTAGCGTAATGTATTCATTCGTAAGTTCCGAATGGAATACAATATCTGTAGACGGCTTACGTTCGGCGTAGTCCAGTATCTTGCCTACAAGTCCATGACTAAGCTTATCAGCGTATTGCGTCGCTCTACTTATTGCCGTGTTTTCAAGCTCCGCTTTCTTCGCCTGTAGGCGTTGAGTCATTATTTTTCTTGCATTGTCATTAAAATTCATTTTCTCACCGCCTACATATTGTTCATGGCAAGCATTATCTTCTCCGCTATATACTTGCCGCACTCGTTCTTAAACGCTTCATTACCGATGACATTGCCCTGTATCGTCATATTGACGGTCACATTACAGTTACTGTTCGCAAGCTGTTTCAAGCTCTCATCGTGCGGAATGACTTGCGATCCATTCGGCAAATTAATAATTTCACCGCGTTGGTTTTCATTAACATAAGTAAGGCCGCCTTGCCAGTATTCTGTCCCTGTCGCATTACCGTCGCCGACCAATTTGCCTACTGTGCCGTTAATAATTGCACTGCCTGTATCGCGTATGCCCTGAATCGCGTCAGCCGCCCATTGTAACTTATCTTGCACCCAGTTCAATACGCCTTCGGCAACGTTGCGGATAATATCGAAGTACCCCGTGAATATCCGTACAAGACCAGAAAAGGCTAAATCCCAGTTACCTGTGAATACCCCCGTTAAGAAGTCCGTAATGCCGTTGAATATCTGCGTAACGTCATCGAGAATGGGGCTAAGTGTTGTAATTATGCTCTCATACAAGTCCGAGATTAAAGCGGATACCTTGTCAATAAAGCCAGTAACGGTGCTTACGATGCCGTCCCATGTTTCAGATATAAACTCCGATACTGCCGTCCATACCTCTATCGCAACTTCTTTTATTTCTTCCCAATGGGTTACAAGTAAGTACATCCCGGCTACTACCGCCATGATTGCGATTAGTATAGGATTCGCCGCCATGACCGCTACAATTACGCGTACAACCTTGATTACGCTCATTAAGCCGCCGACAATACCCTTGATTATCGGCATGAGCTTGCTTATCCCGTTGAACGCAACAAAGCCGCCAGCAACCGCCTTGAGAACAGGTACAAGGAAACCGAGGTTGTCAGCACACCACCGTATTACCTTACCGAGCGACGATATAACGAATTTCACTTCATTCATCGCACTAGATAGCCCCTCTTGTATGCTATCTTTATTCTCATTAATGACTTCGGCTATCCACGTAAACGCACCGCTGAACAGTCCGAATATGTCCTGTATAACAGGTGCAATAATCGGCATGATTGTACTTGCCATGTCAATAAATGCTTTCTGCATAGGTAGTAAGCCTTTGCCGATTGTCGCCATTAACGCCGCCTGTTGGTTCTTCATTCTCTTGAGCTGTCCGTCAGGCGTGTTCGCGAGTATCTCGTTTTGCTTGCTAAACGTGCCGTTCACGACTTCATTGATAGTCGCAAGGCGTTCCGCTTCCGTGCCGTTCTTGATAATTAGCTTTTGGGCTTCGGTAAGCGGTATTTTCATCTTTGTTAAGCCCGCAACGTCACCGTTAAAGGCTCGCCCAATGGCTTGTGACGCAAGTTGAGCGTCCTCTGCTGTGGCGTTGATACCGAACTTGCCAGCGACTAAGTTCGTAAGGGCTTCGGATAAGTCGTTGACCTTATCGACGGGTACATTCCACTTATTAAGCTCCGTGTATCCCGCTCGTATCGTTCCCGCCGAGATGACTCCGACCTTCCCCCACTGTGCCGCGTAGTCGTTCAGTTGCTTTTGAGCCGCGTCAATGGAAGCGGCGGACTTGTCGTATAAGCTGTTGTTATTGGCGATACTGTTACGGAGTACCGTCTGCGACAGCTCTGCCGCCTTGGCCACGTCTAACGCTTTCTTGCCGTATTCAACAATTGCCCCGACTCCCGCAAACGCTCCGAGACCTGTCATCGCAAGCCCCATTTTGCCGATACTGCCCGCGATTCCGAGGAACTTGTTATTAATTCCAGTGCCGAAGTTATTCAATCGGTTACGCATTGCCGTCAGCTTCCGTTCTGTATCTTTAGTCGTATTGCCGACTTGTCGCATGGGTGCGGTAAACCTGTCTTTCAACGAAAGAAGGACGTTAATACTCTTTGCCATTCATGCTCCTTTCTATATCTTCCATGTCGAGCTCAAAGCAAGCGACATAAAACGCTCTTTCCGTTGCTGTAAGCCCTAATAATGAAGATATGGTATGACCCTTGCGGATATAATAACGGAACATTGACAATTCTCTGTCCCGCTTGATTACTTTTTTATTTCTTCCATGGGGTTTTCAACCCCATACATGGAAAGAATTGCACCGCCTATAGCCGTAATATCTTCCACGCTGTCATTCAAGACCTTGTACACTATGTCTGTAGGTTCGGCACATTCGTACTTCGCCTGTAATTCCTTATTCTTAAACAGCGGCACGCAATTATAAATAAGCTGTACCATGGAATCCATAACCGCCGATAATGTCATGTCATCTTGCTTGATATCGTCCATAAGTCGGAGAACAGTCGGAAGCGGTTGCTTGACGATTGTAATCTCTCCGCCTAAGCCCTTTACGTATACTTCTTTAGACTGAAAGCCTTCGGTCATTTTGCGACTCAACAAATCTTCTAATTCGATTTTCTTCATTTCGTCACCTCATAAAAGAAGCGGACGGGGTTGCCCCCGCCCTACTTAATTACAGAATATAGTCAAGATAGTTATAATCCGCGAACTTAAACGGATATGATTCTTCCTGAACTTTTTTATTTTCAAAGGAATGTGCCAATTCATCAAGCGTCACGCCCGTAAGTTCAATACGTTCCGCTCCGTTCACGTCAGGGTCGGTAATCTTCGATACAATCTTGATATCAGGCACAGACCCGTTCTTGATTTTTCCCGCTATCTTCTGTGCTACGCGGCTATCAATCTTATGAAGTACGATTGTCCCGGCACCTTCGAACCCTACTAATCGCTGATGTACGCCCATTTCGCCATTAATATCTACCGCTTCATACTTAAGCGATATTTTCGCTTCGAAACTCTTTACATTGGCGTATAATTCGCCGTCAATCCAGACTTTGCCGAACTGCCCGCGAAGGATTTGGTTGTGAATTTCTTTATTGTTCGCCATGATTTACCCCCTATTCCATAGTAATCTGGAAGCTAAGGTCTTCCATTGCGTCAAGAATTTTAATTTTAGCCGCCAAAAATACGGTGGACTTAAAGCTCATCTTCTTGACCTTGTCTTCATCCCAGTCCTCTGCCTCTGTCTTGCAGACGGACAGCCATGCGTCACGCTGAATATCTACGTCTACAAAGGCATGATTGTCATATTCAGGGTCGAGAACTTCCCCGTTTACGACTTTTGTCAGCGACTTAAAGTACGAGTTGACCGCGGAAATGAACAGGTACTGATTATCGAGATGATTCTTATACTTGCCTACGTAGTATTCTTTAAACGTGGTGTAAAGGTCTTCAAGCATTAAGTCCATAGACTCAACAATGATGATTTTTCTCATGTCTTCCGTGTCCGTCGAAGTAAAGCTTGTGAGCGTATTCACGCCACGACCAACACGGACAACGTTGTCTTCATCGTCATTGATAAGAAGAAGCCACCCTTCATCAGTCCACTTGTTCGCGTCTTTTTCGTTCGTGATGAAAGAGTTGTCTACATAGTCGAGGTCTTCCAACTCGTAATATGTAATGCTGCGATTCATGGGAAGGTTAGCCAAGATAGACACGATACGCGGCAAGTAGTCCGTCATTTTTACATTGGTCTTACTGTCCGCGTCCGTTTCATGCACGTACTGACCCTTCATATTCACGACGTGTTTATCATCCGCTACCGTCACATTAGCGACTAAGCACTTGACTTTTCTGCCTTTACTGATGACATTGCGGCTCTTCGTATACGAAACCAAGTCCGTTTGCCACTCCGCGACGGTTGTGCAAGCCCAGTTGTATTTGATTCTGTCAACTACTTGCTTAATATCAGCGAATGCCGTTGTTTTCGTAGGTACATGCAGTACTACGATTTTATTCACATTCACATAAAAGCACCGCTTTAAGAGCTTAATCGTGTCCGCGTTGTACTTCTTATCTGTTACGTCGGCTTCGAACTTAAATATGTCATAGCCGATTTCAGTTTGTTTATCATCCTTCAAGATGATTAAAGCCGTCCCACGTTCGGAACGCTTTACAGCCGATACTGCTTTTTGCAAAAAGACAATATCGATATTCGGTAACCCAATTGCCATTGTGTACCCCTTTCATAATTAAAAAATACCCGTATATGACGGGTCTTAATGGTCTTGCTGTCCGTTGACTTCGAGTTCTTCCATGTATTCGCCTTCGGGTTCGGGTCTACGTTGCCATATGTCAACATTGAAGTTGACTATGTACGTCATATCCCCTTTATTAATCGTTTCGATAATGTCATCAGGCGTAAGGCTGTAGCCGTCCGTAATCGGTATCGGGGCCGCCAGTAGCTCGCGTATCTTCTCCCGGGCTTCGAGCAGCCGAAGGTATCCGACTTCTCGTTTCTCACTGAAGTAGTATATGTACATGTTTAATGAGTCGCCGCGGATTTCTTGCCCTATATCTTCATTGCGAAAGTCTACGATTTCAATGAAGAATGAAGGACGCTCAAAGCCTTCTGATATATCGCGGTCGTTCACGTCGCACCCTAACAAGTCGCGGCACTGTACCGTAAACGCCCTTATAATGTCTATTGCTGTTATCATTAGCCGAGTCCTTTCTCATTCAACATCTTATCGATAAATTCTTCCGCAAGTTCGTAATACTCAGGCGGGAAGGAATTGCGAGCCTTGCCCATTATGTTTTTCCCTCGTACGAACGCTTCCCCTGTATTGCCTACGATTAACTTCGGTTTCCCTTGGGCTTTATGCCCTAACATAACGTGACCATGCTCAATTAACCACGCATGTGGAGCGGTGTTCTTGACCCTTACTTGCCACTCGTCTTTTCCGTACTTGTAGGCTCTATCACGCTTCAGACCCTTAATAAGGTTCTTCGTTCCCGTTTTCGTCTCCTTCTTGTAAGCCGTTCTGGCTCTTGCCTTGAGCTTGTTCCCGGCTCGTTGCAAGAAGTTTTTCGTGTCCTTCGGGAATTGATTCGCCGCGAGGTCTAACAAGTCATGCGATAATTCGCTGAGTCCTTCGCACTGTACGTCGATACTCATATTACGACCTCTGTGAAGATTTCGAGCCGCTCATGATTGAGGTACGGGTCCATGGTGTAGAGTATGTTGTACCGCTTCCTGTCGATGATTAGCCACATATCAGGCGTAATGTCATCGCGATAACGGCATACTATCTTGTGCGTTGTCTTGGAAAGCGTCGTGTCAGCGGCACGCCCATTGAGTAAGCTCCCTGTTTGTGGCAGCACTCCGCACCACACGCAACCGATGACTGTATCTTCTATAGGGTATTGCCCTAATTCGTTCATCGTCGTACTCTTACGATTAGCATGGATTTCCGCTTCATGTTGTAACAGACTGCTAAGCCTTCCCTTACGATACATGACTGCACCCCTCTATCAGGTTTATTGAGTACTTATCAAGAATAGCTTGAGTGGTCGGATTTACTACCGCACTTTCTACCGCGGTATATGTGCGGTTGTCGTAGAACTCAGCACACAACGCCAGTACGGCAAGCGTCATATCCTCATACTCGTCAAGAGCCTGTTCCGTAAGTCCTGTATACGAAGAACAGTAGGCGATCGCCCCACGTAACGTCATATCAAGAATATTCGAAGTCGACTGAGTTACGTCAGCACGTATGAAACTTGCGACTGTATCCCTATTTAATTCGCTTACCTTCATACATGTCACCACCTTTCATTGAAGCGGGGCATTGCCGCCCCGCCCAACTCGTTATCATTACGCCATTTTAAGGACTGCAATTCGTTGCTGGTCAACGATTTTGCCGTCTACTTCAACGTATCCAGCTACGCCAACTGCGTACTGCGTTGCGAAGCGTTCTTGAAGAATTGTGATTTCGGCACTGTCGCCGCTGATTTTCGTTGCATATCCCTTGAGGTCGGCGAATACGACTGCCGCTTTCTTCGTTGCTACTTCAGGCATATTATCCGATTCGAATACAGGTCGACCTAAGAGTGTGTAACCGAATGCACCCGTAATATCTTTGTTCAACAAGTATTGCCCTTGCCCGTCCTTCAATTTCGCACACGCCGCGAATGTTTTCGGGTTCATAATAAAGCAACCGTTGCCGCGGTACTGTTGCGGTACCTTGAGCTGTAAGTCGATGAGGTCATCAGCGGTTACTGCTGTTGCCCCTGCCGCCGTTACGACCTGTTTACCGTTCAACAAGCCTTCAATCTTCGTCGTTCCGTTAATCATTTCGCCTTCCAAGAATTGAACAATAGAGTCGGCGACTTTAGTTACAACATAATTGACGATATCGAAGCCCGCATTGTTGATTAAAGACTTAGACACCTTCACAAGAACGCCAGCGATATTGCCTTTAAGCGTAACGGCTTTAAACTTCCCACTCGTAGATTCGAGTTCTTGAAATTCTGCAACATAATTGCAAGTCGTCTTGGTTGCGGATTCGTCGTCAACTACGAACACCAAATCGCCTTTCACGTCGTAAAAATCGGAGTTCTGAATAATAGGAGCAATGTTCTTAACCGTCTTGATAATACGTGCCGCAATCGTCGAGGGAACAACAACCCCGTTATCACCCTTACCGAGGTTCACGTCCGAGCGTGTTTCAACGTCGTTGAAGGACGTTGCACCGGTACGTAAGAAGTTTGCAAACGCACGTTCTTCAGCCTGTTCTTTTTCCTTGCCCGTTACTTCGGCTTTCTTATCATCAGGCGTGTTCATCATCGAGCGTTCTTCTTTTGCAAGCTCCAAAGTCTTATCGATATTGGCAACTTCAGCCCGTAATTCTTCGAATTTCTTCGTTTCTTCTTCATTTAATGCTCTTGTTTCCGTGTCGGCTACCTTCACCAACTCGTCCATTTGAGCGACTAAATCATTGCGTTTTTCGATTAATTTCTTAAAAATCATGTGCTTTTCTCCTTTGAATAACAAAAAAGCGATTGCAATGGCAACCGCTACTTCTTGAGGTTTTTAATTACTTCATGAAAGGCTTCATTCGGCTTTTCGTCCGCTTGTCGTTCTTCGATATCGTACTGAACGACACCCGTTGCCGAGTCATTCGCACGGCATTCTGTCAATTCTTCGCCGTCATCGGCTCTGACTGTAATAGAAGTCGCGATATAAGCGGGATTGACGCTTAATATACTGACTTCGCTCACGTCGATAGCTTTTAGCGTTCGGATTTCAGGCTCATTATCAGCCTTTGTCCATTCATCTTCAAGCTTACGGAATCCAAACGACCACCCTTTTAGCTGTCGTTCTTCGGCTAGCTTAACAACTTCCGTATCCGTTACCGTCGCTTTAGCGTACAGTCCGATGTTGTCTTCACGAAGTTCGAGCGACCCGTCCTTCTGGTCGCCGAGCTTTCGCCCATGATTAAAGCGTAATTCTACATTGTCATTGCGTTGCAATGCGGAATTAAATGCTCCCGTGGCGACTCTCTCAAGAAATTGCCCGCGAACGTCTTTAATCGGCTTGCTTAAGCGTTCCGTAACATTCACATAACCTTCAATATTCACCGCTCCGTTACGTATTTCAATCTTCATTGTTTTCACCCCCTTTCTGCGGTTTCAAATCGTTTAAGTCGCTAAATATACCCGTGTTCGGCGTGTATACCTTCTTATCTTTGGGGTAATAGAATACATTCGCGAGGTTCATCGATACGAAGTCGATACCCATAGGCGATAAGTCTTCGCGCTGCCTAATCTCATCGGCACTAATCCAGTTGCTATCAAGAGCCGTCTTGTAAGCGTTGAAGCGAGTTAACATATCGGCTTTCTGTAAGTCGTTCATATCAAGACTAAAATAATACGTGCCTTTTTCATCTTCCAGTAACAATGCCCTGTTGATTGACTCCGTAAAGCAATTAACAATCGGCATGACTGTCGTCTTGATGAAGATATTGAATGCCTTTTCGTTGGTGAACATATCAGCAGTAAAGCCGAATAACTTATACACCAAATCCGCATTAGTCTGTTTCGACTCATTCAGCTGGTTCTCTACGGCTGTACTGTCCGCAGATTCAAACGTAATACCCTTGTTGAGAACAATAACGCCACTCTGTCCGCGCTTGGAAGTTATATATCGCCATGCCCGTTTCAGGGCTTCAAGAGCTTTGACGGTTAGCCGTCCTTCGGACTTTAAGAAACCTTTGCGAACACCCTTGCTGATTACACCGTTCTCATACACCAAGGCATTGTACATGCTTGAGATTTGCATTGAATTATCGTCAAGAAGCCCGTGACCTCGTACTCCGTCGGTTGAGTTTCGCACCGCTCGTACAAGGTTGAAGTCGTCGTATCGCTCCCCGTCGATTAAGTACGATACTTGCCGATTAATAAGTCTGCCGTTATCGATAACCGCTACTCTGTAATTCGGTACGTACTGCAAGGACTCTGCCTTATTGCCGTTCTTGCCGATGTAACAATAGCAAGAGCCTTCCATAATTAAGTCATTCAGCATTGATTGCTTGGTCTCAAACGCTCCGAGTACGGCGTTTGTTTCTACGTTCAGTAACTTAATTCGAGGGTCGTCGGATACTTCGGTGATCTGTTTCCCTTCTCTTCTGTACAGCTTGATGGGAATGCCCGCGATTATTCCACTAATTAAGAACAAAGCACTAGCGACAGCAGGAACGGATAACGCTTGTTGCCGTGTCACCATCGTATTTTGGTCATAAAACGGTAGGCTCAAGTCTATATCTTCAGCCGTGTCAATAAATTCGTTATCTTCAGCCCTTTGTTCTACTCCGAAGAAGTTTTTTACAATATTCAAAGGATTTCACCCCCTTTCATTAAATTTGTACTACCCAATCCAGTGTGTTATTCAGCATATAATTTTGATGAAGTAGATACATAGCGTTTATACCAGCCACGACCATATCTACTTTTCCGCGGGATTTCTTCTTGTTTACGTATCGGTTCATGTTCGTATCGTACACGCACCGAGAGTTTTCAAAGTTGATTTCGAGCAGTTTATTATGTTTATCGTACTCAAGGTTGCCTTCTGCGATTAATTCGGCGAGCCACTTAGTAGCCGGGTGCAGTACGCTTGAGTGCTGTTTGATTTCAACCAGTGTGTACCCCGCTTCTTCGAGCTTTTGAGCCGTTGACAGTGCGTTGTACCGGTCATAGCCGATTCCCATAACCGTTACTCCGTACTTCTGTTCAATCTCCAGTATGTACCGCTCAATTGCCCCGTAATCTACCGTACGATTGCCACACGGGATACAGAAGCCCGTGTTGATGAAGTCACGGTACGGAATCCGTTCGAGCTTTGATTTCTCGTCCGTTCTGTCTTCAGGTATAAAGGCGACTGAATCCATGTAGGCTTTGCCTTCGTCTTCGTCGTAAGCAACCATAGCAACGGCACAGTTGTCGGTTGTCATAGCAAGGTCAACCCCCAAGAATACTTCACGTCCTTGCCAATCAATACCGTCAACCGCTCCTTTTTGAAGGTCGGCAACATTGACGTATGACTCTGACCCCGCTCCGCTGTATATGATATTGCAGTGCTTAGTAATGAAGTTTTCCCGTTTACTTTCGATTTCTACGGCTACTTGTCGCTTCGCCTTGAGGTCGTCCATGATTTCAGGGACTTCCAACGCTAACGGGTTCGCCTGTTCAAGCACTTCATCATTGGTAGCCCAGCCCTTCGTATCATCAGGCTCGTAGAGTAAGGCGAATACCTTATCATCATCAACTGCCCCATTCAATACACGCTTTGAGTAATCGACCTCATCTTCAAACGGATTGTTCAGAGTCGGATACTTGGTTGAGATAATAAAGCCGAGCTTATTCAGTATCGTCAACTGCCCGCTTCGCATGGCTTCAATCGCGTATGTATTCGGTAATGCTCCCGTTTCATCAACAAGGAACACGCTAGGAAGTTTTCCGTCTAGTCTGCCCGTAGAGTAATTGAGCGGTGTGTATCGGTTCTCCGTTATGTTGCAGTGAATGTAATCCCTGAGTATCTTAAACTTTTCCTTGCCGTTCATCTTCCCCAGCATTGCAGGGCTTGACCTCAATATTTCTTCTATCGCCGTCTTAATTTCTCGCGACAAACTGCCGTCAGGTGCGACGGAATAAAACTTTGAGAATTTTGGCTCTATGAAGAAGAGCAAAATAAAAAGAACGGCAATAATGAAGGTCTTCCCGTTCTTTCGGCATATCTCCAGTATTGCGTTCTCGTATCTTCGCTTTTCCGTGTTCTCTCTTTCGACTGTACATAGAATGGCGATAATAAAAAACCACTGAAAGCCCGCTAACGAATCATGTACCGTGTTGTTAGCTTTGAGTCCTTTTGGCATTATCATCAGCTTGAGCAATTCGCCAATCGTTCGTACTTTGTTCTCATCGATTTTATACGTCTTGTCCTTGTCATTCGCAATCTTCAAGAACTCTTTCACTTGAGTTTTTACGTACTTCGGTGCGTTTATGCTCCCCTCAGTAACTTCCATTGCGTATACGTATGCCGGGTGTTTCTTATTCATTGCTTTCACCCTTCAGTACATTCATTAACGGATCTGTTTCCTCTTTCTTTTTGTTCGCAATCAAGGCTCCCATTTTCGCCCTACTCTGTGGCGATAAACATAACGCGTCACACAACTTCAGGTACGTCCGTGTGAGTCGTTCCATGTTCTGCGTGAACATACCGTCAAGAGCAAGCGACGGATTATCCGCAACTGTCTTATTCGAGTTATTCAGCATATCAATAACAACACTCGCTTGTGTAATCGTCACTGTATCGAGCGTACTCAATACATTCGCTTTACGTAATACCTCTGTGATAAAGTTAAAGACCTCAAGCTGTGCTTCGTTCAAATACGACGGTGCGACGATTTCCGCATTATCCGTAAATGCGTTTTCTACCGCAAGCCGCGTTGCTTTTTCTTCCTTGGTTAAATGTTTCTTCGTTACCTTTGCACTTGTTGCCCGTGGCATTTTCTTCACCGTCCTTTTTTGCGTGCGTGAGATGTCAGGGAAAATTGTGTAAAATGAGGTAAGCAGTACGGTCTGGGGATTTTCCCTATTTTTTCTTCCCTAACCCCAGGGGGGATACCGCCAGTGCCTTTAGGGTACCGGGACTATACTCCCCGTGGTCTGCTTTATAATGGTGTGCCTTACATAAAGTTATAAGGTTGCTTATTGTTGTCCGCTTATTCCACGCTTTATGTAACGGCTCTATATGGTGAACGTCAAGCGTCTGCCCTACACTTATATATCCGTCTTCTTCTAAACATAACCTGCATAAGTGCTTGTCTCTCTCAAGGGCTTCAGCTCTTGCTTGTTGCCACTCTCTACTACTTCTAAACTTCCGTTCCTTCCTTCGGCTGTCCGATTCGTTCCCTCGTTCTCTTTTATAATCTCGCTTTGGTTTGTTCGGACAGTCCCCCGTGTGTATCCCCCCACAGTAGGGGCATGCCCTTAGCACGGGGTCACTCCTAACCCTAGCCACATTACCCAGTTACTAATCGGAATCGTTTCGATGTTCTCCAGTGTCAGGTTTAAGCCTTCTTGTACTCGCCTAAAGTGTCTATGTGCCGTGTGCTTTAAGTAGTAGAACATATATTCAGGATTAAAGCCCTCCATGAATTGTATTGCCGCGTAATGTGTCATGACTTCACCACTTGATGTCAGCATACCGATTTGCCCCCGAGTCGCTGACATCTGTATTATTATCGTCCCCGGAGGATATACTTTTTTTGCCTTGGCTCTTTCTATTTCGGCTATATCTTTAAGTGTTGCCGTGTGTAGTTTTACATACGGCTTTATTTCCTTCTCGTAATCTTCATTCACCTTTAACGTCTTGTGTGGCATTTCGCCACCTGGAACATATCGAACGCTTTCAGGGTCGTCCTCTATGTGGTCGATTGCCTTGCCTACCCACTTATGTACATTAAACTCTTGCGTTACAAGGTCATTGCGAGGCATTACGTTAATTGATGAGAAGGTCATGCAATCATCTTGTGCGTTCTGTACGAAGTATATATTTTTTATTTCTCGTTCTAAACAGTCACCGTGAACAACAATGCAATTCATTCCCCTTAGTGCGAGATTATGAAGAAGGTACGGAATTGCGTTATCCGCCATTTCTTCGCAGTAGTAGAAGAAATCATGCGGACGATACTTGAATATTGTCGTCTGTAAGCAGTCGTCCCACCATCTTCGAATAATTAACGAGCCCGTTCCCGCCGTTGGGTCTATCGCTGAATAATCGCACCGCCTCATATTTTCGGCGTTGTTTCTTGTGATTAGTGCCGTCAATATTGCGATTGATTCAGGTGTATAGTCTTGCTTGTTCGCCTTGCGTTCAGCGGCGTATTCTTCGAAGTATCACTTAAAGCTATCTTCTCCGACGTTCTTCCCCCAGTCTGTTTGAACAATAGACCGATAAAAGTTTTCCCGCTTCTCTCTATCGAACAAGATTGACCGTAACCACGCTTCAAACTCGCTATGCTGTTTTACTCCCGCAAATGAATATAAATCTTCTTTTATGCTCATACTTTCCCGTTGCCGCCGTATCTTGAAGTATTCATAAAATGAGTGGCTGCGACGTAGTCCTTGCACCGTCCCGTACCGCCTATCTTAATTCTGTTCGCAGAGCATGTCCCATTATGATTATTTAGGCAGTCAGCATTGTAACAACGGACTTGCGTCTTTTTCTCTATCATGAATACTCCTTGCACGGCAAAGGGCGGCCACATTGACCGCCCCGACCTGTAAATAAACTACATATAGAATTAGTGGTTGAGACTCGCCGCAGCTGTCTCCTCGGAATCGTTCACGCATGAACTTCATCCCCTACTTTTTACATATACACTATATCACACTTCCGTTGTACCATTCAGTACCATTTTGTGCCATTATGTTCCGTCTTTTCGATATATGAGATTAAAATGTTTTATCGCCTGTTTGTGCAGCCTGAACGTCTGTACGTGTGACATGCTTATACCGTCTTCTACATCGCTCCAACTCTTACAATAGACATATCGCAATTGCAGTATTCGCCGCTCGTAAACGTTAATTAACGAATTAATAAGCGTTTCGGCTTTTTCTCGTTCATCTATAAGCGTGTCCCATTCCGTATATGTTTTGTTTATAAGCTCATCGAGTCTAACAATCTTATCGCTTATATCGCTTGAACTCGTTCCGCTTATTCTATCTTTGCTGTAATCAATCGCTTGCAGTGTGCATATGTCTTTCCGTAGTTGCTCAATACGATCTTCTTTTATTCTTAGCCTGACGTTTAGACTTTTCACATACTCAAGATATTCCCGTCCGTTCATCTGTCTCTCCATATCTGCACCGAACATATCAACAGTAAGCCTAAGCAACAATCAAATAAGGCTACAAAGAGTGCGAAATCAGACAGTTTAAATTGAGCATATGCCTGTACATGAATTGTTACGATTGCACCAATCGCCCCTAAGACTGCAATTGCTGTTCCTAATCGAATTAATATTTTTTCTATCATTCTATCTCCTTGTAAATTTCTAAAAATCTGCTTTCGCAGTGAACGATAAGCTCACCGCTCATAGTTTTAACTAGATAATCTCCTTCCAAAAGTTCGCAGTCTACTACATACTCACTGTTTAGCCTAAGTCCTTTTACCCGCTTTCCGTCCCCTCGTGTTTCCCACGTAACATTAATCGCACAAGGTACCCAGCTTCCGCAGAACTCTCTCAATATCTCATCTGCGTTTTCGCCCGTAAATTGAACTGCCCTTACTATATCAGGCTTCCGTTCCGTGTACTTCTTCATCGTCATGTCTAGGTCTCCTTCCCGTTACCGCCGTAATATAAGCGTCCTCGCCTTCTTGACTTCTGCACTCTCTACATATGGCTTCATTGTTGCACTTCTTCACCCGTTGCCCGTATTCGTCGTATATCCAGTGCCATGCCGATTCTCTGAACAACGGACGGCCGCAGAACGCACACCGTGGCGCTGATTCTCGCGGCTTGTTGTTCTTCTCTGCGGTTTTGCCAAGTATGACTATCCGCGGAGCTTGGTAATGCCGTCTTTTATTCCTTCGTGCCATTGTGTACCTCCGCAATATGCTTTCCTATCTCTTCTACAACATTCACCGTAACCGCATTACCAGCTTGCTTATAAAGCTGCGTTTCGGAATTAACGGCAGCAGCCCTGTCAAATTGTTCATCCGTGAATCCTTGTAGCCGGAAACACTCTCTCGGTGTTAGCCGTCGTATGCGAATCGGTTCGTCGAACTCTATCACTCCGCTACACTCTGCCGGTCGATTCGGTTGTCCTTTGTTATATCGTGCTAGCAAAGCTCTAAATGTGTATAATCCCGTCTTTGCCCCCAGTCCGCCGCCTTGACCTATTAGCGTGCGGGATATTTTATTCCCGTCATACACACGCTCGCCTTGGCGGCCGCCTACAATCTCTCTAAGAGCTGCCGTGTTTGCTCTTCTGATAGGTAGTAGTGGCTGTCTAGATGAGTCTCCATAATGTCCAACAATGTAGACTCGTTCTCTGTTTTGCGGAACTCCGTAATCTTTTGAGTTATAAACTTTCCATTCAACAGTGTACCCTCGCCCCCCCATTTCAGTGAGAACTTTAAAGAATCCTCGTCCTCCGTCAATAGATAGCAAATTTTTAACATTTTCACATATAAGCCATTCGGGTCGATTTTCTTCCGCTTCGTCAACGAGACGCATAATCTCATAAAAGAGTCCGGACCTTGTTCCTCGTTTGATTCCTTTTTGTTTTCCGGCGATGCTAACATCTTGACAAGGGAATCCGAATGTCCACAAGTCGGCTTTAGGGATGTTCCATCCTCTAACTTTTCTAACATCATCTGCAAACCACAACCTTTCCGTATCGTACATTGCTCTATAACTCTTTTGCGCAAATTTATCAAACTCGCACCATCCTACACACTTCATACCAGCTTTCTCTAGTCCGGAGTGAAAGCCGCCTATGCCGGCGAAAAAATCTATAAACTTCATTCTTTCCGCTCCCTTCTTGCCTTCCGTCGCAACCTCTGCAACTCGTCGTAGTCAATCCACCCTGTTTTGCTGTACTTGTTAGACTTGGCGACCCATACAAGCTTATCCCACGGGTGCTTATACGCGAATAACTTCCGCTTCAACCGTGCGTCTTCCATGGCGAAGCCTTTAACGTCTACGACTACATTCACTTGTTCTTCGTCATCCCAATACACGAAGTCAGCTATGTACTTAATTGCTTTGTATTTCTTTCCGTATTGTTCAAATGCTTCTTGTAATATGTACGTCGGGTGACAGCGAAGGCGGTATATCTTTTGGTCTCTTTCTAAACTCTTAAGATACTCGTAATACTCCGCTTCCGTTCGGCTATCGAACGTTATCCCGTCTATTACTGTCTTTTTACTTCGTATCATCTTCGACTACTCCATTCCGCATATATCATAATTAGCAGCATACCCGTTACTAAGAATATTACCGACTTGCACACATAACCGATTAACTCAAGTCCGTTCATGCTTATCTCCTTCCGTCTTAACTCTTTCCCTGATTTCATCTATATCAATAACAATTTCATAACGGCAAGAAGACGATTGCCATTTTATCTCTTCTTTAATCGCTTGAAGTGCCGCTTCGGCTTTTTTACCATTACTGAATGAAACATCAAGGCTGCCTTCATCAAGAATTATCTGAACAATATTCCCCGTCGTATACATTTCGCACGTTCGCGTTAATTCTATATTCCCCTGAGCGATTATAATCATGATTATTCCCTCGCTTCCTTTTCCGCAATCATTCTCAAATACTCCGCAGCCTTCGCAATGTCCGTTGCAGGTGTACCCTTTTTCGTATATCTATACAGATACTTAATGACGTTGCCTTCGCAATATCGCTTATACCCTTCAGACCCCAGTAACTGCCGTATAACATCTTTGCATTCAATTCCTCGCCAGTTGTAATGATTAGGCTTGTGAATCTCGTCGGCTTCTTCTATCTGTCCGTTAATCGGATTCCGTAGACTCGTCTCTGTCAATCCGAACTCTTTCATCATTTCTTCAACGAGTTCCATAATTTCGTCGCGTTCGTTTTTATTGTCCATTTCGTTTACTCCTTTTTCGTCGTATTTTGGCTTCTAACGAGTTTTAAAGTCTTGTACGATAATTTTATCGTCCGTTGTTCTAAAACTCGCCAGACGTGCCAAATTTTCAATTTATTCGATATTAGAAGGGAATTTCTTCATCAACTTCCGTGCCTAATCCGTTGAATCCTGAGTTATTCCCGTCTTTTTTCTTATACGGAAATATCGCCGCCCCTGCTCCTGTCGCGACAACGTTCGAAGAGTACCGTGTTTCGCCGTTTTTCTCGTACTTTGTCGTTGAGAATCGTCCGACTACCCATACTCTTGTACCCTTTGTCCATTCGTTCATGCCTTCGGCTAAAGCGTCGAAAGCAACGAACGGTACGAAGTCCGCTACGTCTTTCCATTCATTACCTTCCTTTATGCGACGGTTACATGCGACGCTTCCCCTTGCTACCGCCATGCCTGACTTCGTAAAGCTAATTTCTATGTCTCTCGCAAGATTTCCCTCAAGCTGTACTGTGTTCATAATTAGTTCTCCTTTTCTTCGCTCAAATCTCAATTAAAACGGGTGCCGTCCGCTTCGTGTGTGTCGTTTAACTCGTTCTTTGTCTTTTAAGATTCGGAACGCTTCATCAATATCTGTCTTGTCGATAAATCGCCGTGTTCCGTATCCGCCAGGCTGTACAGGGTATACGTCGATATCCGATAGGATTCCTAGAAGCGTCAATTCGCCCATGCCTGTATACTCCATTGCTTCTTTCATTGTCATGTACCGCTTTTCTGTCTTTTTCATGCCTCTTCTCCTTCTCCATATGCTTCTAACCATGTTTCTTCCGCTTCGCCGGTAGTTATCATTGTCATTAATCTATATGCTTCTGCTAAGGCAACTCTTGTATTAGCAATACTCTTTAAAACAAGATCACTTGTTTTTACACTCTGTTCTTTATAAGATTCCCTTAACATTCTGCTCCACCCGCTAGCCTCTTTAAGAGATTCTATTGAAGAGGCTAAGCTATCAATTAGCATTAATGTCTCCCTTTTATCGTTCATTTTTCTCCTCCAAACTGGTCGATTTCGACCACTTTAAGTTTTTTCAAGTTCTTTCAAGTAGCTTGAATTTTTTTATTTGGCTTTACCACTTTTGGCTTAAATAAGCCGTTTGTACGCTTTCAAGTAACTTTCAAGCTCTATCAAGCAGACCGACATTCGTGTCGGCTTGCTTCTTGTGACCGAAATCCGTTTCGGCCGCAAATCAAACCTGTTCCAAATTGGAACTAGTTCAATTTCTTCACAAGTTTCCCCGTAAGCTGCTTCAACTTTTCGCTGTTCGGGCTTATGCCAAGGACTGCGTTATCCCGGTTGTCCTTTTGGCGTTGTGCTGCTAGCTGATACGCCCGTCTGAATTGTGCTCGCAATGTATTCATCCCGTCATAGGTAGTCATACATATATCTTGCCAACCAATGTTATTAACAGCTGTCGTTATCGCTTCATGGCTAAACTTAGGCTTGCCGTAGTAGCCTACTGACCGTATTGCCTTAATGACCTCGCCCCATGCTTCAGACTCATCAGGGGCAGCTGTACCGCTTATTATCCCCTTAATGCCGTATGCCGTTTCCCGTATTTCGGCGATACTCGGTAAAAACTTGTTCGTCATTATCAGCTTCTTTACTGCCGCTTCAAGAATCTGAGGCGGTATGTCCGATAACATCATGACGTAGAACTGTAACCTGTCTTTTTCCAATGCACCTTTAAAAGCCAATTGAAGCGGTGCTATTGCTTTCGTCGTGCTTACCTTGTCCATTTTGTCGCTCCTCTTCTTCGTATTCTGCAATTAATTCATTCACAACGTTTATTGCTTCTTGCCGCTCTTGCTCGTCTCGGCTCAAAGGTGATCGCCTATTGTTCTTAACCTCAGGTTGATTCAAATACCCTTCGAATTTCGTACCAAACAATGTTTCCGGTCTTAAATACCGTGCCATGTCAGTGCCTTGCCATTCCTTGGCTTTCTTCGTGATAACGGCTTTAAAGTCATTGACGGTAAAGCCTTCTGCAAGTCGTGCGGCTATTAGCTTGCGTGTCTTGTCTGTCGTGCTTCTGTAATTGCTTCCAGTTACAGAGTTGAGGAAAGTAACAATATCTTCAGCTACCGAAGGTAGTGAAGGACAATATGTTTTATCCTTCTTACTCTTATTCTCTTTCTCTATACTCTTATCTCTTTCTCTGGCGTTGCATTTTTGTTGCATTAGCGTTGCATTAGCGTTGCATTGCAACGTTTTTTTACTACTCTCAATCTGTTCTACCGCTTCCCGCTTGAGTTGTCGGCATTTTTGAGAACGGACTGTACTTTCTGCTTCGCTACCAGTTAAGACCGGTACTTGATTGAGGAAAAAATCGTTTTTATTCACTACTTCCAAGAGTCCTACACGCTTTAAAAATGCAATTGTAAGCCTTACGTTATCCAAGCTCTCCCGGAGCAACAACGCTATTTCTTCGTCTTGAGTCGCGTCTACTCCGTCGTATTCAAGAAGCCCGTCAGTCTTGAGCGACAATAGCAACATTTTCAGATAAATGATTGTGTACGTATCACCGCCCGCAATGCTTCTTAGTCGCAACATTTCCTTGCTGTCGAAGAAGTTCGTTTTCAGCTTCAACCAGTAATAACGTTTTCCTTTGCTCATTCCGTCTCCTTTCAATCAAAATCAGGGTCTTTATGTCCAGCCGCGGCTGTATACGACTGAAAAAATTTCCTGTACTCCTTCGCCTTTTCCCCGTGTGCCTTTGTGTTGTGGCATTCCCGGCACAAGCATACGAGGTTATCAAGAGTGCTTTTACCGCCTTGGCTGCGGAACACGATATGATGAACATCGCACCCGTATTTGCCGCAGATTACGCAGCAGTTACCGTCCCGCTCAATCGCTTGCCGCTTCGTTCTTCGGAACAATTCGCGGTCTTGTTTAGTGTTCTTGTTCATTCTGTCAACGCCCTTTCCACGCTCCAACCTCGGCGAAGTCTGTAGAGTAAGGTGTTTGCCTTAATTCCTACAGAATCAGCCCATTGTTGAAGGGTTGCCCGCTTCCCGCGGAACGTAATCATGTGGTTGTTCCTCTTATTGTTTGCCTGTACCTTCCAGTTGACCCATCGGCAATTACTCGGCGTATAATCTCCGTCCGTGTCGACACGGTCGATTGTGAGCGTTTCGCCGTATCCGTGAGCAGTCGCCCATGAGTAGAACCCTATGAAATCGTTCCACTCGTCGCATACCCGTATGCCCCTTGCTCCGTATAGCTTGTAATCAGGGTTGTTCTTGCGGTTACAACGAGCCTTAAGACCGCTCCATATGTTATACAGTCGGGTATGTCTTAACCCGTGATTACTGAACGTTCCGTACTGATTTGTCGTCATTCGCTTGCCCCCAGTCGTTAAGTAGTGCCGTCATGTATTCAGGCGGTTCGAGCCGTATACCCAGTTGGCTGCATTCATCAGTCAAGCAGTCAATGAGCCTTGTCATCTCGACAGTGTCGTAAGTGCTTGAACCGTGGTATGCTGCCAACACCCTGTACCCTTTCGCCTTCCTCGCTTCTCCCAAATCCTCGGTAATCCACCCGATACCATGAGCCGCCCAAATCGTCTTGAATCGCTCAACCGCTTCAGCTCGTACGGGTATCGGCGTGAAGTGTCCGCAGTCTTTAATCGCCTTACGGTACACGTCTTCACGACTTGAGTACTGCCCGTCTCGGCTTAAATGCTCCGCGATTCGTTGGCAAAGTACCCAACAGAACGCATTGGCGTTCAAGCTGCGTTTTTTGCATACTTTCTTTATCTCAACTGTATATTCTTGCGATTCGTCTATCTGTGATAATTCGTTGTCCTTCGGAGACGGAATGAATAACCCGACTCCGAAAGACTTAATTACCTGTATTCCTTTTGTTGTGAATTTCATGACTCAATCCACTTCTTGAAGCCCTTGTAGACTTCGGCTAATTGTTCAACCGTCAGCCCGTCGAGGTTATTAACCTTCATTGTGTCCTTAAGCCAATCGGCAAAGGGCTGTTCCGCTTTATTCTTCTTGACAAGTTCAGAGATTGCCGCAATCCCTTTTTGCCGTCGTTCTTCGTCCGTCGGCTTCTTAGCCTTCGGACGATCTGTTTTCGTTCCGTTCAGGCGGTACCGTTCTTTCCCGTCCTTATCGACGATGACAAGACTCGTAAACTTCCGTTCAGTCTTGCTGTACTTAATTTCCTTCACGGTGAAGCGGTCGTACTTATCTATAGGGGCTTGAACGAAGATGAACGGAGCGTCATAGAGTTCTCGCCCTATTCCCCAAGCAAACCCGGCACGCTTAAACGCGTCGGATGCTTGTCCCTTCTCCGCTTCGGCATTGCTTTCAGTGCCAACGTCTTGTTTGCTTACCCACTGGGATTTTTCCGAATCCCATACGGATATAGTGCAGAACAAATTACCGTTGACAACCTCGTGATGTCGTTGCCAGTTCATTTCCCCGTACACCTCGTCAAGGATACGCATATCAACCCTTGCCGTCTTGTAGAGTAGAAGAATTGCCCCTTCCTTCGTTATCTTTTGTATGCGGCATTCTATATCTTCAGCCTTCAATAAAGGCATTCCATTCATACTTTTCGCCCCCTTATTTAATTGTCATATTCTGACGTTCTACGAGTTCCGCACCGCTCACGGTTTCGCCGTTCTTCAACGCCTTGCTTATCCTTGTTTTATCAACCTTCGGCGGTTGAGGAACGAGGAATGTAGGCGGGATTGCCTTTTCGTCCAACACGTTGACGGCTGTAGACTTTCGCCAAGAGATGGCGAAGTCCGTCCCCGTTACCTTCTCGCCGTTCAGCACATCGGCAAGGTATTTACTCAACTGTTCGGCTTTACGCTTTGCCGCGTCCTTTCTTGCCTTAAACGCCTTTTCTTCTGCGTCCAAGGCGGTTACGTCGCTTTTTAAATTCTTAATCCATAAAGCAATGTTTCTAATCTTCTCAGAGCGTTCAAGCTCTAAGGCTTCCAATGCGGCTACGTCGATTACTTCGCCTGTTTCTGTGTTAACCGTCGTTCCGTCTTCTACCGTAATGCAGTTCAATAATTCTTGGTTTATGTTGTATAAAGTAGCCATTATTTGTTCTCTCCTTTAATCAAAAATCCGATAACGTCGGCTTCTACTTTGATATTGATAAGGTCATCGCCAAGGTCGCAAATAATCCATTTCCATGTTTCTGTCAAATCTCTAGTACTGAGTCTATCGCTGCTAAGTTTGTTTGCGATTGTCTTTATGACTTCCAACCGCCTTAATATTTCCTTTTCATTTTCCATGTGCTATACTCCTTATAGGTCATTTACCTTGAGTCGTGTCGGTTGCCGCCGCACGGCTCTTTTTTTTATACAGTCGCGGCAAAGATAAGCATGCCGCCGATATACAGCCATAAAGCCGCCGTTTCCTTCCATTCGCTTACCTCACTTTCTTCTGTAAAACGGGTCTCTTTTTCTTCTGTCCGACCGTGACGGCTGTTTACCCATGCGGGCGGTGCGGTAAGTACTGCCTGTTTCCTCATTATTTATGCTCCTTTTAAGAATTTATTAACAAAATACACTTGCCCTTTCCCTGTAACCTTTACTGTCTTACTGATAGAAACATGCCCGTCACTATGCGTGATTGCCGTTTCCTTAATGTTGAATAACTGCATTTCCATACTTCTTTGTGTCGGCATGTTGTAATCTGTACCCTTGCGGCATATCAGATATCCATTCTCACGCAGCCAGTTGAATAATCGGTTCTGTCCGATATCAATGCCGTTCTGGTTAAGCAGCTTTGCTAACTCGCCAACCAGGATACTGCCGTGACTTGCGGCAACCGAATCCGCAAACAACACTTTCGGCTTATCTGCTTCAATCTGTGCTTCTGCCGTTTTTCGTGCTTCTTGTTCAGTCTTGAGTTCCGTCGCTAATCTAATGAGAAAATCCGGTGATGTTAACGCCTGTTCTAACGTTTCCCCAGTCATATACGCTCCGTGCTTACGAATTGTCGGGATTACTTCGTGAGTTATCCAACGTTTGAACGCTTTCGCCGAAGGTTTTCGACTTGAAAGCACCAAGTTGTATAAGCCGTATTCATTAATAATGTTTGTGTTTCCTTGACGACCTAAGTTGAACTTAGTCCGTTCGTCTTCATCTAATTGCCCTACCGACATTGTCGGATTTGTAAGCCCTAAACACTCGCAAACATCCTTTGCTACGAACCAAGGCGACCCGTCAATCATCATTGTTCGCACTTGTCCAAACTCCTGATTATTAAAAACTTGTAATTGGTTCATCTTCTATGCTCCTCTCTAAATTCACTGCTGAACATTGTTTCCCGCACGTTTGTCGCTTTCTACGACCAACACTTCATCGTCATTCCCGTAAAGGATATTTACGGCGACTTCAATTACCCTCTCAGGGCTAAAATTAATAAATTCAACTCCCTGATTCATTTATCCCCCTTTCTTCTTTGGTCACTTTGAGTGAACTAGGCGTTAAAAAAAATATACCCTACTGAGGTCTTGTAATATTGTGCTAACGCCAGTTTTACTTCATCTCTAGGCACTCTGTCCCCGGCTTCATACATTGCGATAGCCGATACAGATATACCCACTGCATTAGCAACCTCTTGCTGGGTCTTTTGGTTTTTCTGCCGTAAATCTGTGAGTTTCTTGGCGATAAGCTTTTTGTTGAACATATTGTTGTCACCTCCTGTTCACATAAAGTGTACAACACATACATAAACTTGTCAACACTTTGTGTGAATATTTTTATTGTTATTCTTCACGTAAAGTGATAAAATACTATTAAAAGGAGCGTGTCATTATGGATTTTGCCAAGCGATTAAAGGAATTACGAGTATCTCGCGGATTGACTCAAGACGACCTTGTCCGCGAATTAAATCTTGTAAAAAGCTCAATCAGTATGTATGAGAACGGGAAAAGAAAGCCTAGCTTTGAGGTTCTTGAAGCTATCGCCGATTACTTCAACGTAAATATGGATACTTTATATAGTTCAGCTCCCGTGTTCGTTCCCTCGTTGAAGCGTGTGCCTATGTTAGGATACGCGGCTGCGGGTCAACCACTCGAAAACTTAGACGGACAAGATACTTATTACGTTGAAACCGATTCACGATACGCCGTTGACTTCTGTATTACCGTCCGCGGTGATTCGATGATAAACGCGGGCATTAATGACGGCGATATCGTCTTTATAAAGTCTCAGCCAGAAGTACCGAACGGAAAAATCGCATGCGTCGAAATCGACAACGAACGGGTATGTATTAAACGATTCTACAAGACAGATACGGGGGTTATGCTGGTGTCTGAAAATCCGAAGTATGCCCCGCTTCAATTTAGCGAATCGAATTGTACAGATTTTAAGGTCTTAGGGTTGGCAGTGCTTAAGCAAAGCGAAATAAACTGAAAAAGCCCCCGCACAAGCGGGGTTTACTTATACGCGGAGAACGATATGAAGAATAAACGAGTAGCCCTATACATACGCGTAAGCACTGAAGAGCAAGCACGGCAAGGGCTATCCCTAGACGCACAGCTTGCCGACCTCAGAGCCTATGCTGATAAGCATAAGTATAATATAGTCGGAGTATATACTGACGACGGTGCGTCGGCGAGAAAGAAGCCCTTTTCTCGCCGTGCCTTTAAAGCCTTAATAGAAGACATTAAGCAGAATAAAATTGACCGTGTCCTGTTCATTAAGCTTGATAGGTGGTTCAGGTCGGTAAAAGATTATTACAAGGCTCAAGAGATTTTAGACTCACACAAGGTGAATTGGGAAACCACTCAAGAGGACTATAATACGACGACCACGAACGGGCGGCTCATGCTGAACATTAAGCTCTCAATTGCACAGAACGAGTCGGATATGACAAGCGACCGTATTCATTTTGTGTTTGCACAGAAGCGGGCAAGGCATGAGATATGCAGCGGGAAGATTCCGTTCGGCTACAGCGTCCAGGACAAGAAACTCGTACCGAACGAGAATGCAAAATACGTGCAGCCGCTTTTTGAACACTTTGTCAAAACGCAAAACCTTACCGAAGCGGCACGGTGGATGTGTGGTCACGGGTTCTATTATACGTATGCGAGTATCAGTCATGTACTGAAGAACGAAAGATATATGGGGCGATCCCACGGCGATGATAACTTCTGCCAGCAATTAGTTACCGAAGATATTTTTTACAGGGCTCAAAAGATAATAAAGTCTAAAAAACTAATCAAGCGAACGCCGACCGGTCGGATATTCCTGTTTACGGGTCTCATACGCTGTCCGATGTGCGGTCATCCGTATACGGGAATCGGTTGCATCGGAAAGAATAACGGCAAGACCTACTATTATTACCAATGCCCCCAGAGCGTTTCGCCGTTTAAAGCATGTACTCATCGCGGACGAGTCACCGAAAAGAAGATTGAAGAATCGCTTCTTGACTCATTCGATGAAGCGTATAAAGACTTCCAGTATTCTGTTAAGAAAAAACAAAAGCCGCAGCCCGTCACGACTGATATTGAGAAGTTAAAGCGTAAACTGGAACGACTGAAAGAGCTGTTCCTGAATGAACTCATCGACCTGGAAGAGTATAAAAAGACTCATGCGGAACTGTCGGCGGCTATCGCCGAAGTAGAAACACCGAAGATACCGACCTCTACTCCACTTAATTATTATCTTCCCGGCGGTATCCGTCCGTATTATGAGAAGATGACAAGAGAACAACGACGGCAGTTCTGGCAACAGACGATAGACAGAATCGACCTGGATGAAGATGATACGCCGAGAATCACCTTCCTTTCCTAATTTGCAGTAGTATAATTAGCCGTCAGGAAGCTTGGGTTCGAATTGCAGATATGCCTTACCGTTTGTATCCTTTGTGGCCAAAGCAGCCACCGTTTCGGGATATTTCCCTTTATCGATTTCATACAATGCCGCCGCATTATCAATCGTCCGGATGTCCGCACTGATTTTTGCTATTTTCGCCGTCTTTCCGGCAGACATAAACTTGGGAACGGCGACAGTAGCCAAAATTAAAATGATACTGACAACAACCAGCATTTCCAAAAGTGAAAACCCGTTTCTTACAGGCGTTATACGAAAACTTGCAATCTTCATCATATCATCTCCATTTCTTCAGTTCACGGCTGTAATCATATCCAGAAGCGGCAATAATAAGGCCGTTACGAGAAATCCGGTTACAATTCCCGTGAGAACCAACATAAGCGGCTCTGCAGCCTTGCGAATGGCTGTACTCGTTTCTCGGAGCCGCTTCCCGTAATAAGCGGAAACGGTCCGGAGAACGCGATCATAGTCTCCCGTCGACTCGCCGACACGCAACATAGTCTCAACGTAAGATGTCCCGAATCTTCCCGACTTGACGGCGGTACTGAAAGACATACCGTTCTCCAGACAATGAATCGTACGCACAATATGCCCCTTGAACACTTCTGACGGAACAGCCGAAAGGGCATCTCCGAGTGCCGAAATTATCGGAATGCCTCCGGACAACTGAACGGCCAAAATCATACTGAAGCGTTGCCATGACCAAATCAAAAAGAATGTGCGTATCCGCCCGATTCGCCACAATAATTCTTCTATCCTTTCTCTATATCGCCTCCTTTGCAATAACTTATATATCAGAATTCCCGTCATCACTGCCGCACCAATCAAAAATAGTCCGTAGCGACAAAGAAAATTTCCTGCTGCCAGTAACATTCGCGTGCTTTGCGGTAACGGCACGCCTGTTTCCGCAAATAAATCGGAAAAGACCGGAATAACAAAAACCAGAGCCCCGAAAAACAGGATATTGATACAAACAAACAGGAACGTCGGATAAATCATCATATTACGCAGTTGTGAACGCTCATCGCACAAGCGTTCATAATAAGACGCAAGTAATTCCGTCATATCTTCCATATGCCCCGAATGTTCACCTGCCTGTACAAGACTGCAAGCCGTTTGCGGAAAAGCACCGCTGTCCTGCATGGACTCTGCCGCTCTTTTACCGCTTTCCATGGCCGTAATGCAACCTTCAACAGCTTGCCTTTTTCTCCTGTTTTTTAAACGCCGTGAAATGAGATGCCAGGCTTCTGTTAAGGGAATCCCCGCCTTTAACAAAAGACCGGTCTGCCCGAAAAGAAAGGCGCACTCTTTATCGGTCAGTACCGGCGATGACCGAAAGAAATAGGTGTCTTCCTTTTCTTTTATTTCCGTAACCGCAAGCCTTCTCTCAGCAGCTTTCATTCTTATTTCTTCCCGGCTCTTAGCCTGTACAACAGCCTTGTGCAACATTTTTCCTTGTCCGTAAGTTACAATATAGGTCTTCATTATTTCTTCAACCGTCCTTCAGCTTGAGCCATAGTTCTCATTCCGTCGGCGCCGCCCGTTTGCATAATCGTTTCCAGTTGATGCTCTTTGCCGCTTCGGATAAGCTGAACCACTGCCGGCGTAGCGACAAGGATTTCTCGACAAATGCGTACGCCCTTTCTCGTATTTATACGCCTTTGCGCCAAGACGGCACATAAAACGGAAGACAAACGATACCGCAATGAGGCTTCCTGTCCCTCACCCATAGAAATTAGGCGGGTAACCGTCTGTGCCGCCGTTCGTGTATGCAAGGTAGAAAAAACGAGATGACCCGTTTCCGCTGCCGTAAGAGCCGCCTCCATTGTATTCTTATCCCTCATTTCACCAATAAGTATAATATCCGGATCTTGTCGTAATGCATCGCGTACGCCTTGGGAAAAATCATTAAAATGTTGCCCCTGCTCACGTTGAGTCACCAGTGAACGCCTGCCGGACAC
>SKDY01000247.1_pt1 | contig 47195 bp, 39 predicted proteins | sample 4826591 | NCBI WGS metagenome assembly SKDY01 (sample SAMN11008823, study PRJNA524170) | human gut metagenome | biome: Human fecal sample; material: Feces; isolation source: fecal sample from pouch patient p10, p22 | host: Homo sapiens | place: Israel: Tel-Aviv | collected 2016-06-15 | reverse complement strand
GCCTACAAATGCGCACTCCCTCCCTTTGGGAGGGTTGGGGTGGGTTTCGAGGTTGGTTATATTTATTTTTTCTTATGCTAAACTACATCATCTGGAATCCCGATATCTATTTCTTTCAGATAGGGAATTGGGGCATTCGCTGGTATTCAATATGCTGGCTGATTGGACTTGTCGGCGCCTATTTCATGGTACGTTGGTTGTTCTACCATCAGAATATCGCTGTGCGGACGGTGATGGTGAACGGGAAGAAGCAGGAGGAAAACGTATTCGATCCGCTCTTTCTCTATTGTTTCTTAGGCATATTGATTGGTGCCCGGCTCGGTCATTGCCTCTTCTACCAACCCGATTACTTTCTCACTTCGGGCACACACTTCCTTGAAATGCTCATCCCTTTCAAGAATATGCCTGACGGCTCGTGGCATTTCGTGGGCTATGAAGGGTTGGCAAGCCACGGGGGAACCCTCGGATTGATGTTCGCCTTGTGGCTCTATAGCCGCAAATATAAGGTGAAATTGTGGCAATTGTTAGACGATATCGCCATTGCAACCCCTATCACCGCCTGTTTCATTCGACTTGGAAACTTGATGAACAGCGAGATTATCGGCAAGGTGACTGATGTGTCTTGGGCTTTCATCTTTGAGAAAGTAGACAAATATCCGCGTCATCCCGGCCAACTGTATGAGGCCATTGCCTATGCCGTTATCTTCTTTGTGGGTTGGTATTTCTATCGAAAGCGCAAACTTCCTGTAGGTAAAGGTTTCTATTTCGGCCTTTGCATCACGCTGATTTTCGCATTCCGTTTCTTCATTGAATACACCAAAGACATTCAAGTGGGCTTTGAGTCAGGCATGCTCTTCAACATGGGACAGCTGCTCAGTGTGCCCTTTGTGGCTCTTGGCATCTGGTGTATGATGAGAGTACGAAAGTGAAACAGGAGCCTCTCCCAGCCCTTCCAAGGAGGGGAGTGCTGGCTTGTAGTTTCACCAACTCTGCTTAATTTTGACGGTGTTCAATAACCTTTATAGCATGTAGCTACGTGAATACATGGATAAACACTCTGCTGTGATAATGGTAAATGGCATTTCATGTATATGTAGTTACGTGAATACATGAATAAACACCCTCTGTTCGGGATAAGCAATTGAAACTATTCAAACGCAAAGATTTATCTCCAATTAGTGCACCCAAAATCTGTTTGCATGGTAATTTGCCGTAGATTACACTATTTTTTGATTCAAATCACCGTGCAACTTGCGTCACTTTACGCCGTAAAATGCCTCAAATAAGCATGCGATTTATACCATACTGTGTGGTAATCTCCACCCTATTGTTTCATCATGATGACCATATAGCAAGATAACAGGCGAGAGATTAAAAGACAACTCGGTACAAGTTGTACTCTTAAAAGCCTTATATTTATAATGTATATTATCGTTTCCCATATTCGCAACTCGGTACGAGTTGTGCTTTTGAAAGCCCCACGTTGGCAAGCGAAGTGAGTCAACGTGGGGAAAAATAGACGCATGAAATGAACCCGGAACGGGTTCAGCTTTTTCGTATCTACTATGTAATTGAAAAAAACAAAACCCGTACCGGGTTTGAAATTCACATGTTATCGCTCCCCCGAGGTAGGCTCGTTCCTCGCCAACCACGGGCTTTCAAAAGCATAACTGCTACGCAGTTACTACATGAAAAATGCCTCATCATACAGCATAACCTCCATTATCATCTATAGGAACGAAAGTCGGGATAGCCCAGCATCGCACGCATCGCACGACACAACATCCATTGTTATCATATAATAACAGGTAGTTTATAGAACAATATATACCCTATCATATGACAATCTCTATTAAATCCCGCTGCAACTTGACCCACTTTACTGCGTAACTTGACGCTAATTACACTGCAACTTGAGTCACTTTGCGTTGTAAAATGACTTTAGTTGCGAGGTGATTCAATACAAATTGCAACGCCATGTAAATGGAACCTTATTTTATATTATCCCTAATCGAGGTAATAAACAGGCGACTTGGCCTTTCTTTACTTTCCCCTTTAGCTGCCGGGATGAGACAGAGCAAAGGCTATGAACAAAGAAAAGCGTCTCTGCATTTGGCTTTTACCATTTGCAGAGACGCTCTGTATATTTAATAATGTATGAAATAACCCGTCAGGATTTATTCAGTAACATTATTGTTTTCATCATTATCATGGTGCTCGAAGCGGCGGCCACGGTGGTTTTCACGGCTTTCTCCATCACGACGCGGACGACGTTCACCACGATCAGGACGTGGACGACGCTCGCGCTCAACATAACCTTCGGGCTTTTCGAGCAGCACACGGCGTGAAAGTTTATACTTACCAGTCTTCGGATCAATCTCCATGAGCTTCACTTTCACCTTGTCTCCTTCCTTGATACCAGCCTCCTCAACGGTTTCAAGACGTTTCCAGTCGATTTCAGAGATGTGAAGCAGTCCGTCTCTTCCAGGCAGAATTTCCACGAAACAGCCATAAGGCATGATGCTGCGAACAACACCTTCATAAACTTCGCCTACCTCTGGAACAGCTACAATGGCTTTAATCTTACCCATGGCAGCATTGATGCTGTCTTTATTTGGTGCTGAAACAGTAACATGTCCCTTACCATCGGTCTCATCAATTGTAATCGTTGCACCTGTTTCTTCCTGCATCTGCTGAATAATCTTACCACCAGGGCCAATGATTGCACCGATGAATTCCTTAGGAATATCAAAAGCCTCAATACGTGGAACCTGTGGTTTGAGTTCGGCACGAGGCTCGGATATCGTCTCAAGCATGCAGTTCAGAATATGCTCACGGCCTGCCTTTGCCTGCATCAATGCCTGCTCAAGGATTTCGAATGAAAGGCCGTCGCACTTGATATCCATCTGAGTTGCGGTCAAACCATCACGTGTACCAGTGGTCTTGAAGTCCATATCGCCCAAGTGATCCTCATCTCCGAGGATATCGCTAAGGATAGCATACTTGTCTTCTCCTGGGTTCTTGATGAGTCCCATAGCGATACCGCTGACGGGTTTCTTCATTGGAACACCTGCGTCCATCAAGGCCAATGTGCCGGCACATACCGTTGCCATTGATGAAGAACCATTCGATTCGAGGATTTGACTGACTAAACGTACAGTGTAAGGATAGTCTTCCGGGATCTGCCCTTTAAGGCCTCGCCATGCCAAATGACCGTGACCGATCTCACGACGGCCTACACCACGCTGTGCTTTTGCTTCTCCTGTAGAGAATGGAGGGAAGTTATAATGGAGCAAGAAACGCATGTAACTCTTCTCCAAAACGTCATCGACCATCTTCTCATCGAGCTTTGTACCGAGTGTACAAGTAGAGAGTGACATCGTCTCACCACGTTGGAATATAGCGCTTCCATGAGGCATTGGCAATGGTGAAACCTCACACCAGATAGGACGGATGTCGGTAGTTTTACGGCCATCAAGACGCTGACCTTCATCAAGAATGCAACGACGCATGGCATCACGCATTACATCTTCGTAGTAACGAGTGGCTTCTGCGTGCTTTTCCTCAAGGTCCTCTTCTGACAGTTCGCTGTGAGCAGCATCGTATTTCTCAAGGAAATCCGCCAAAATCTTATCGAAAGCATCGTGGCGTGCGTGCTTTTCGAGTGCCTGCTTATTGATATCATAAACGGGCTTATAAAGCTCGTTCTTGATTTGTTCACGCAGATCTTCGTCGTTGATTTCGTGATCATATTCACGTTTTACATCGGTACCGAGTTCTTTGGAGAGTTCTTCCTGTAACTCACACATAGGCTTGATAGCCTCGGCTGCAGCTTTCAAGGCTCCGATAAGGTCTTGTTCAGAGACTTCTTTCATCTCGCCTTCGACCATCATAATATTGTCTTTAGTGGCAGCAACCATTAAGTCCATATCGGCATCTGCCATCTGCTGGAATGTCGGATCAATGACATACTCTCCATTGATGCGTGCAACGCGAACCTCAGAAATAGCATATTCGAATGGAATATCTGAACAAGCCATGGCTGCAGAGGCTGCAAAACCGGCCAAAGCATCAGGCTGGTCAACGCCATCGGCTGAAAGAAGCATCACTTGTACATACACTTCAGCGTGATAATTGGAAGGGAAGAGTGGACGAAGTGCACGGTCCACGAGGCGAGAAGTCAGGATTTCATTGTCGCTCGCCTTACCTTCACGCTTGGTGAAACCGCCTGGAAAACGACCTGCAGCACTGTACTGCTCGCGGTAATCAACCTGCAAAGGCATAAAATCTGTACCCGGAACTGCATCCTTTGCTGCACAAACAGTTGCCAAGAGTACTGTGTTGCCCATGCGAAGAACCGCAGCACCATCAGCTTGTTTTGCAACTTTTCCGGTCTCAATTGTGATGGTTCTCCCATCAGGCAATTGAACTGTTTTTGTAATAACGTTCATCTAAAATTTAATAACTTATTGTTTTGTCAAACATCTAAAATCTCCGCAAAGTTACCTATTATATGTGAAACGAAAGAATACAGCTTGAAGTTTTCAGCATTTTTAAATATAAAAGAGGACAGTGGCAAACTCTTACGAGTCTTGCTGCTGTCCTAAACCAAGCTAATCTGAAAATTTTATCTCTCTAATCTTTTTGTAACCTGAAATCTATTTACCCTCTAAAAAGCTTTACCTATTGAGAAAAAGTATAACTATCTTCATTTTTCTGTTTGCAAAGATATAGCTTTTTATTGTATCGTTCAAGAGGAATTTTCCTATTTCTAAAGGGGGATTTCCCTATCAATGTTATGAAGTCTATGTGGTATATGAAGCTTGTTATAGGCTTATATCACTGATGATCAATGATATATAGCAAATCCTTATTGCATTGTTTGTAGGGAGGAGATTCCCGAATGGAATGATTTTTCTTCGTATTTTCTATACAATAAAAGCATGAAAATGTGTATTTTTGCCGAAGATATGTTGCAATCGATTTTCTATATTGCCATTGGAGGTGCCTTGGGATCAGTCTCTCGATGGCTTCTTCCAAAGCTTTTGCATGGCACTTTCCTTGCCGTTTTTCCGATGGGTACAATGACTGTAAACCTCTTGGGCTGTTTACTTATAGGAGTTTTCTATGGCATTGTCGACCGAGGTACAGGCATGTCAGAGAGTTGGAAACTCTTTCTGACAGTGGGATTCTGTGGCGGTTTCACAACCTTTTCTACGTTTTGCAACGAAACTTTGACCCTTCTTCGCACCCAACAGCTATGGCAAGCCGCCGCATATTCAGGCGGAAGTGTCGTCCTTGGTATTGTAGCCGTGTATGTAGGAATGTTACTTGCCCGCATGATATAAAAAAACTTCACGATTTATTACCTTTTTATCTGTTTGCTTTTTTACTTTTCTAAATTTTATGTACTTTTGCAATCAGAACTTGAAAAAACAAGAATAATGAAGATAAAAAGCCTTTTTTCTGTCGCAACTATCATGCTTACAGCATTGAGTCTGGCTTCTTGTAACAACAGGAAGTTCCATGTTGACGGTGAGATTACCAATGCCAAAGATTCTACGCTCTATTTTGAAAACATGAGTCTCAACGGTCCTGTAGTCGTAGATTCTGTGAAATTAGGCGAGGACGGAAGCTTTTCTTTCAGCGAAAAGGCCCCCGAAGCGCCCGATTTCTACCGTCTGCGTATTGCCGGACAGATTATCAACGTGAGCATCGACTCCACGGAAACAGTCTATATCAAGGCTGCTTATCCGCGCATGGCATCGAAATATGAGGTTACAGGAAGTGTGAACTGCTGCAAGATTAAGACGCTTGCACTCATGCAGCAAGGCCTTCAGAAGCAGATTGATGACATTATCAAGAGTCCTACTTTGGGTGTAGAAGCTGTAGAAGCCAATATTGCCCAGACCCTTGAAACCTACAAGAACAAGGTGAAACTTAACTACATCTTTAAGGAGCCAATGAAGGCTTATGCCTACTTTGCACTGTTCCAAACCGTTATTATCGGCAATCAACAAACTTTGATTTTCAACCCACGAAATAATCGGGAAGACAACAAAGTATATGCTGCTGTGGCAACAAGTTGGGACACTTATTACCCGAAAGCAGAGCGTGGACTCAATCTTCACAACATTGCCCTACAGGGTATGAAGGATGCGCGCATCCTTCAGGCAGAGCAGCAGCAGGCCCAGATTGACGCCAGCAAAGTGAAAGTGAGCGGCATCATCGACATTGCTTTGCGCGACAACAAGGGCAACTTGCGTCGCCTGTCTGACCTTACCGGTAAGGTAGTTATGCTCGACTTCCATGTCTTTGCCGGTGAAAACAGCACCAAGCGTATCATGATGTTGCGCGACCTCTATAACAAATATCACGCTCAAGGCTTTGAAATCTATCAGGTTTCCATTGATCCCGACGAGCATTTCTGGAAGACCCAAACGGCTGCCCTGCCCTGGATCAGCGTGCATGATGACGCCGGAACCGACTCACAGGTGCTTTCCCAGTATAACGTTCAGCGCATTCCTACCTTCTTCCTTATAGGCAAAGACAACAGTGTGAAGATGCGCGATGTACAGGTGAAGAATATTGATGCAGCTATCAAGAGCCTGCTTTAACCTCACGACCATTTATTATCGCATAAAAGAAACAGCTGCAAATGGATTGCGTCCGTTTGCAACTGCCATAAAAGTTTGCACTTGACAAAGGGGTGCCTTTAATTGACAGAAAGGCATATCTGACGGTCATCATCTGATGCAAGCACGCTTCTCCCCACCTTTAGAGAGGGAGGAAGCTACCCCATCTTCTTTCGATAACACCTGTGTCTCCGATGCTGTTGTGAGTCAAAATACTGCCATTCGTTGCGCACCGCCGTATTACTTTCCATCTGCGGCATGGCTTCTGCCCACTTAAAGCCATAGGCGCGATAATGGTTGATGAGATCATTGAAGATGAGTGCATTGGCCCCTTTCCGTCGATATTCAGGCAGAACGCCGATAAGAAGCAGGTCAACCGTGTCGGTCTTATGCCATTTCAAAACACGCAACAAGGGCCACCACCCTAATGGAAACAGCCGTCCATCACGCGTTTTCCGCAATGCCTTGGAGAATGAAGGAAAGGATATTCCAAAGCCAATCATTTCGTTGTTACGGTTTCCATCGACTACAGCTGTGACGAGATTTAAGTCAGCTTTCCGTATATAATCATTCACCAAGGCATCTATCTGCCTGTCGGAGAGTTCCGAAAAACCATAAAGATCCTTATAGGTGGCATTGAGAATATCAAACACCTTGCGTCCCATGCCTTTGTTAATCAATTCGTCCTGCGTGAATTTATGCACATGGAGATTATACCTCGACACTATCATTTCGGCCAATTTCCCTACCTTTGGCGGTGCCACTTCCGGTATTCTGATGCGGTATTCCAAATAATCATTATCCTTTCGAAAGCCTTCAAGCCGTTCGATATGCCGCTGATAATAAGGATAGTTATAGTTGATATACATCGTTGAAAGGCTGTCAAAGCCCTCAATGAGCAGGCCTTCACGGTCCATATCCGTGAAACCGAGTGGTCCCGCAATCTCTGTCATGCCGCGTTTTCGGCCCCATTCCTCCGCAGTTTGCAGCAAAGCAGCCGACACTTCCTCATCATCAATGAAGTCAAACCAGTCAAAACGCACCACCTTGCAGTTCCATTTCTCATTGGCTCTATGGTTGATAATGGCAGCGATACGCCCCACTATCTGTCCGTTTCTCCATGCCATGAAGTAGCAAGCTTCGCAACATTCAAACGAGGGATTACGGTCTTTGCGCAGCGTATTCATCTCATCGCTGAACAAAAACGGCACAGCCTGCTCGCAATCACGATACAAATCATAGTAGAACTGAACGAACTTTTTCAAATCGCTCAAGTTTTCAACCACCTTTATCTCTATCGTTGTGTTCATCATCACATTTAAGTTTTGGCCTACAAAAATACCAATTATTTCTGAATTAATATTTATCTTTGCACGAATAATGTATCATCATGACCAATGAGACAATAGAAATGAACGCAACAGCAGACAATAACATCAAGACAGGACTCGTGCTTGAAGGTGGTGCCCTGCGCGGACTTTACACCATGGGGATCGTAGATGTGCTCATCGAAAACGGCATCCACTTCGATGGTCTGATTGGAGTTTCGGCCGGAGCTGCCTTCGGTTGCAACTATCTCAGCCGTCAACCGGGGCGTGCCCTGCGCTATAATCAACGCTTTTCTCACGATTGGCGCTATTGCAGTCTGCGCTCATGGCTCTGCACGGGCGACCTTTTCGGAGCCGAATTTGCCTATCACCGCTTACCTAAAGAACTCGACCCGTTTGATTTCCAGACGTTCAAAGCGAGTAAAACTGACTTTTATATCGTTTGCACGGATGTTGAAACAGGCCTACCTGTCTATCGTCTGGCCCATCAAGATATGCCAGTAGACGCTCTGTGTGAATGGATACGCGCTTCTGCCTCCATGCCTTTGGTGTCTCGTGTGGTTGAGATTGAAAGCCGAAAACTGCTCGACGGCGGTGTTTCCGACTCCATTCCGCTCCGCTATTTCCAGCAACAGGGCTATCAACGTAATCTCGTTATCCTCACTCAACCCCGCGATTATGTCAAGCAGCCCACAGCCTTCATGCCGCTGATGCGCCTCTCTCTGCGCCATTATCCCAACATGATAGCTGCCTTGGCCAACCGACATATGATGTATAACGCGCAACTCCGCTATCTAGAAGCACAGGAAAAACTCGGTCATACGCTTGTTCTTGCCCCCGAAGAAAAGCTTCCCATCAGCCACACTTCGCACAATCCAAAGCAGATGCAGCAGGTTTACGCGATAGGAAGAAAGCAGGGTTTAGAGCATTTAGAGCGCATAAAGGCTTTCGTCAAAGGCTGAATCAGAGGTCTTACTGCTTTTCCAACCGTCCCTTTTCACCCTTTTTACCGATGTCGGCAGAGGCAGAAAGCAAGTTCTCGCCGCTGCACACAGTCTGCCGTTTGTAACCTCTTACATTTCCTGCTCCGTTTCCCGATTTCGTCACTCCAAAGAAGTTTTCTGCCAAAAACACCTCTTTGAACTACATTTTTAACTTTTCTGAATTTACTTAACAAAAGCCTTCGCATAACTCGCGTATTTGAAATACCAAACCACTTTGTTCGAAATACGCGCAGTTTTCAACGACTTTATAAATCATTAATTATCAAATAGTTATACAAAAAGTAAGAAAAGAGACCGCAAAATAACGTACAACAGGAATGCCACTTGCGTCAAATCACGATGTCATTTGCATCAAATCACACCGCAAAGTGATGCAGATGGCAGTGCTTTTCGATGCAAATGGCATGTTGTTTTGACGCAAAAGGGGAAACAAAATGCCAAAAACGCCGATTTCATCGCTGTCAAATTGTGAAACAAAGTCGGTTTTGAGGCTTGATTTTTTCTATTTGGTCAGTTTTCAACAACTGTTTTTTCAGCCAATAATCTTGACATTTTCACTTTACAACCAACTTCCTAATAAACTACATTTCCATGTCAAGAACACACGCATGAAGCCATTCCTTGGGAAGAAGAAAAACTGAAATAAAGCACAAAGAAAGCCGAAAATGGGCGGAAACATCGTGTTTTGAAAAAAGGAAACAAGACCGAGAATGCGGTGTAATAAAACTCGAAAATCTAATCAGAACGCCCCAGATTTCCACTCAAATTATGCCGTGGAATAGAGAATTTTATAGTATATTTGCAACTAACCAAACCAGTATTCGGGAAGATATGAGCAGGAAGAATTTCATCAAATGTATTACAGACCTGTTCAATTTTATAAAAGAGAATCGGTCAAAACTCGTAAAGGAGAAGTTGTTGTCGGTCACAAAAGCTCACGAATTCGGCGAATTTGTCGTGAATTATTGTACGGCCGATGCTGCTGCCGATGCTCTGCGGCTCCGCTTATACCTTGAAGATATCTGGCAATGTATTACTTCCATGAGCCGAAAACTCGACAAACGGCTGACTGAAATGCCCGAACTGCGAACCGACAAAACGGTGAAACAGTTTGAGAAACGATGTCATGAGGTGGAAATTCAGACCAAGAAAAACATTAAAGGTGGGCTGAAAAAAGCCATAGAAGCCTATCCCTTAAAAGATTTTTTCAGGTTAGTGACTGAACAGGCAAGCGGTAAACACGTAACGGCCGAAGACATTGTGTCGGCACTTTCGATGTTTCCTGAAACGGAAAACAACAAGAAACAGGAAACAACATCAGCCAAAGAACAGCCTTTCCATGGTCAGACGGCTTTCCATGATGAAGCCTGTCACCCCGTATTGGGCAAGCCCTTGAACTACATAACGCCACAGAGCATAGGCGAAGACGAAGATGATTTATGGCTTGGAAATGGGGAGTGGCAAGATGAAGAAGACGATTTCGAGAGAAAACTCTGCGAGCGACTCAACCTCGATGACTACGACTGGCAGAGCTTTGACGGCTGGGTGGCACATCCCATTGCTATCTATAAGCCGGCAATTGGTGTATGGAAATACCGCCTCCGCATATCCCTCGATGGTATTAAACCCGCTATATGGCGCGAAATTGAAGTGCCGTCGACAATCACTTTGCCCTCTTTGGCCGCCGCAATCCTGCTTTCCATGGGTTGGACTGAAGAGCATCTACATCAGTTTATCGTGCGCCAAGGCCGGCAATCCACCTTCTATGTTTCCTCTATGCAAGAGATTTTAGACGGTACAATGCCTCCGGATAATAAGGACGGACGCCGTTATTGCATTGGAGATCTGCTGAAACGGAAGGGCGACAAAGTCACTTTCGAATATGATTATGGCGACTGTTGGCTCCACACGGTAGCGCTTGTAGACCACGACGGATATGGAGATGAGAAGAAAGAAGTGAGACTTCTTGCGGGCGAACGGGCCTGTCCACCCAACGACTGCGGTGGAGTTTCGGGCTATCAGCGCCTTTGTCTGCTGATGGAAAAACCTGCTTCGGCCGAAGCTTTGGAAGAAATGGAATGGCTTGGCTACCGTTTTGACCCTGAATTATTCCCACTCAAGAAAGCTCAGAGGATAGTAAAGAAGTGCAACCGATAGGCACTTCAGCTTATATTCTCCACACAACAGCCTCCTGACTGCGGTAGAATTCGCGCTGAGAAGCCTCGCTTACCGGAGGTGTTTCGGCCAGAGTTGCCTCTAAGTTCTGCATTTCCCACGTAATCGTATAGCCCGCTTTTCGGCGTGCTTCCAAGCATTTGTCAAGTTCATAGCGTGCCCGCGACTTGTCGACATCATACAATAAGCCGGCTAAAACGAAGCGCATATGCTGGTTGAAACGCTCGTCGCGCTGTGTTGAAATGGCTTTACAGAGCAGGGCTATCCGCTGTTGTGGGTCGTCAACAAGCCTCGAAAACTCATGAAAGAGATAAGACTGCCGCTTATGATTTTGTATCAATCGGCGGTAAATATGAATGGCCTTGTCTTTCTTTCCCATGATTTTATAGATCAAAGCCTTATGGCGTTGGAAGTTCATGTTATAGGGACTGTGCTTCAAAGCCTCGCTCAATATCGGCACAGCCCTTAGTGCCATGTCGACCGTTGGCTTTGCTTCAACCTCCTTAAACACTTTACCGACGATGCGGATTGCCGTCGATGGCACGAGATGTCCATTCGTCTGGCCCATCATCCAATCCTCTTCAGAGAGCTGTTCGATGCCCCAGGCAGTAATAAAGTCAAGCATTGAGAACGCAGGATGGTGGTCGAAGACGAGTATTGCAGCACGCATCATGGCCGTTTGTCCCTTATAATCGCGGTCGTCCATGGTGGGATAGAGGCGCAAAAGACTTTGAAATATCTTGTAAGCCTCCTCTAACCGTCGCTGCTGATAACGCAAACGCATCATGTCAACGCCTATCCAAAACATGGCAATCGTGGTGTAATGTCCCTTATGTTGTGCGTAGAGAGGTCGGATTGCAGCATAAGCTTCTTCTATTCTCCCCTGCTTTCGCAGTTCAAAAACAGTCTTCACATCCATGGCTTTGTAGGTTATTGGTTACTGCAAATATAAGGATTATCGGGGAATTTATCAAGAAAGACAGAGGGATAAAAGTAAAATAAGAAGTTGTTTCTTTGCATGATGTTGAATCATAAAGCAAAGAAAACTGCCCATAGGCAGTCATGTTATTTGAGATAAAACTGCTTTCGGGAGGCTATAATGTCTTCCATGTTGTCTGATGCCCACGTGAGAAGATTGTCAATAAGTGGCAGAAGCGACAGGCCTTTCGCGGTCAATGAATACTCCACACGAGGCGGAACTTCGGGAAAGACCTCACGTTTTATCAATCCATCTGCCTCAAGTGTCTTGAGCGTTGCTGTCAAAATCTTCTGAGAAATATCGGGAATATTGCGCTGCAATTCCTTAAATCTAATTGTAGGATGACTTTCCAAGGTGAACAATATCAGCATAGACCACTTGTCTCCCACACGTGAAAGCACATTGCGTACAGGGCAATTAGGATAAAGTGCATTGCGAATTTCATTGTTTTTCATATTCTTCCATATTCTATTTCTATGCACAAAGTTAAACTCCGTGGGATAGAATGCGAAAGTTTTATGGTTAAACAATGTAAAAACTTCTATCTCGTTGTGCCCTCACTACCCATTACTTACCTCTAAGTAACTATCTCACATTCTTGTACCTACTTGTGTAATCCATTGATTACAAATACCTTTGCAACAGAAATAACTAACATATCAAACCATAAATTAAAAGAACAAGATTATGAAAACAATTGAAACAGTTAAGAATGGAAAGAACTTTACAGTAGTAAATGTAGGCAAACTAAGTGACATCAAGGACTATGTATTGCCACTTGGTAACATTGAAATTCCTGGTAAGGTGTTTGCAGGCCAGGCCTTACATGCCACAGGAAGTGAACTCTCATTTCAGAGTTTTGCACCTGGACAGGATAGCGGCTTCCTGCATACTCACAAGAATCACGAAGAACTCTACTTCATTCTTAGAGGTAAGGGCCTTTATCAGGTAGACGGAGAAGAGGTTTCTGTGACCGAAGGAAGCATCATCCGAGTGGCTCCCGAGGGTCGACGTGCACTCAAAAACACCGGAGACAGCGAGCTGTTAATGCTCTGTGTGCAGTACAAGGGCAACACTTTCACTGCAGAAGATGCAACAGACGGCACCATATTGAATGACGAATTGAAATGGTAGTCGACACGCTTTTTCCCACTTGTCCGGTTCGCAATGTCCTCGCAAGGCTTTGCGAACCCGACGCATTATGGGTCATTCAGCTGCTGGGCGAAAGGCAAATGATGACACAAGATGAGTTCTGTCAAGAGATGAAAGGGCTGAACCAAAATCAAATCTTGGCTGCAGTTACCCTCCTGATAGAGGATAATATCATGATACTCAACGGGAAAAACTATCGTCTTTCGCCTTTAGGAAAGTCGTTGTTGCCTGCTGTGAAGGAACTGATAGACTGGTGTATACAACATGAAACATGCTTTCAGCCACAATAATCAAGTTGTTGTCTTCCTTGCTTTCACGAACTTTTCAACTCCTTTTCGTATGGAATCAAGACCAAATTCGGCAGGATTGATTTGCTCAAATGGCATCCAAAAGGCTTCAGCTGCATCGTCCAAAGCCTTCATATGACGCTCATCGGCCACCTCACAAGCAAAGAAAAGGTCGAGCGTGGGCAAGATTACACCACTGAACTCATACTGATTGGGGAAACTGAATAAATAGCGAAGTGCCGTAACTTCAAGGCCTGTTTCCTCCTTTACTTCACGGATAACCCCCTCTTCTGCCGTTTCATTCACATCGGCAAAGCCTCCGGGAAGGTCGAGAGTGCCTTTTGCGGGAGCGTTTTTCCGCCTCACAACGAGCAGTTCCTGTTGCTGATTGAAGATCAATGCCACGTTAGCACTGCTGGGGTTCATAAAATATTCAAAGCCACAATCCCTGCAACGGCGACTCTTTTCGCTGTCAAGAACGAAATGAGAAGAACCGCAAAGCGGACAGACTGCCATTCTTTCTAAAAGCATCATCGGTTTTCTTATTCATTGATTATTGCTGCAATATTACGATTTTTTCATTATCTTTGCAACTATAAAAGGCTAAAACAACAAAAAAGAAAAGCGAAAAGATATGAGAACAAAACACTTGATGCTGGCCGTTATGGTGTTTTTCAGCATTGGAAATGCCGTGGCACAAGAGCCCACGGAAGTCAATCTGTGGCAAGGGAATGCCCCTTTCAGCAATGGAAATGCCACTGATACAGCGAAAGTCTACGTCTATCTGCCCGATGTCAAGACTGCAACGGGTCGGGCTATCGTTATCTGTCCCGGCGGAGGATACGCTCAATTGGCCATGAACCACGAGGGAAAAGACTGGGCAGGTTTCTTCAATAACATGGGAATTGCAGCTATTGTGCTGAAATACCGCATGCCCAACGGCAACCGTGAAGTGCCTATAAGCGATGCCGAAGCAGCCATGCGGCTCGTCCGTGCCAATGCTTCTTCATGGCATATCAACCGCAATGATGTCGGCATCATGGGGTCTTCGGCCGGCGGCCACTTGGCCTCTGTGATTGCAACACACAGCACCGGCGATGCAAAACCCAACTTCCAAATTCTCTTTTACCCTGTCATCACGATGCTTAACGGCTATGCTCACCAGCACAGTCATGATAACTTCTTGGGCAAAGATGCTACGAAAAAGGATGAAAAAGAATACAGCAGCGACATGCAGGTGACACGGGTAACACCCCGCGCATGGATTGCCTTGAGTGATGACGACAAGGCTGTCATGCCGTCAAATGGCGTCAACTATTACTTGGAACTCTACAGGCACGACGTTCCTGCATCGCTGCATGTCTATCCAAGTGGCGGACATGGCTGGGGCATCCGACCCAACTTCAAGTTTCACGCCACGATGCTTCAGGAGCTGAAAGACTGGTTGTTGCAGAAATAATGCCTCAACCTGCATGCTGTTTTGACAATTCTGTCGACATGATATGACAAAGGGGAACACACCATGGTGTGTTCCCCTTTATTCGTTGTCAATGGAAATAAGCCCCGAAATCATACGAGTAGCAATCCATTGTACATCAAGGAGTTAGTTACTCTTAGTCAAACGCCCTTGAATATCCACATGAACAAGCGTTGTAACTTGCGTCATATGAGCGTGCAATTTGACCCATTTCATCGTGTAATATGCGTCATATGAGCGCGTAAAATGACCCATATTGCAACGCCCCTGAACAGTCGTTGGAATTTGACACGATTTACATGGCCTGCCAGGAGCACTTATCATGCCGATGATGGATATTGTAAACGGGTGCTCCTGCTTACCTTTTCCATTCCCAAGAACAGGCTGTGCATCATTGCACTAAGCCCGTTTATTTCTTCTTCAAGATGCGTTGTGCACAGTCGGCCAGCACAACTACTGCCCCCGCAAGAATTGCCGTATCCTTGATCACCAATCGTCCTGCACCCGATAATAAAGGAAATCCATGCTCACCACTGCCTAAATCGGGCACCCAACACTCGGGGGTTGTGACGAGAAACGAAAGCGTTCCAAAGGTCATTAATATGACGAGACCTGTTCCAACAAAGCCAATTTTCGGGAACCAAATGCCTAAGAGCGTCAAGATTCCAAAGGACATGATCAGCAATCCCAAACCATGTGAGAAGCCATATGTGTTGTTCTCCTGGTGCCATTCATGCTTCACCTTGTCGAATTCGCCTTCTTTCAACTTGTAATCTTTATATTCAGGTGCTTCCTTCTCATAGAAAAAGCTCATGAACGGACTGTTAGCTACGAACGGAACGATGCCTTCGGCTTCATAATTCCAGAACTTTAACCCACCAATCCATATGAAAATAATAAAGATTGCGACACGAATTAAATGAACTCCAAAGCCTTTCAATGAGGCCGAAATATTGAGTACGGCCTGCATCAACGTTGTTATTCTTCCCATTTTCAATAAAGTTTATTTCGTTAATAATCCTATTTTAAATTGCTATATCACAATGATGACATCCGAAATAGCGTTGCAAATATAGCGAATACAATTGGAAATCATATGAAAAAACATCGTAAAAGATAAGAAAATACCATAACTATGGTACGCTTTCTGATGCTTCTCATGTATCAGATAGATACAAACCATTTCTTAAAAAAACAGAAAAAACACTATATAATAAGGTGTAACGTGAAAGTTTTCATTATTTTTGCGCCCTTGAATAAATGTTCATAAAGGAGTATGCAAGAGAATTTAGTTATCGTAGAAAGCCCGGCAAAGGCCAAAACTATTGAAAAGTTTCTGGGCGAGGACTACAAAGTGATGTCATCATACGGACACATTCGTGACCTGAAGAAAAAGGAACTGAGTATTGATCCAAAGACTTTGGAACCGGATTATGAGATCCCTGACGAGAAGAAAAAACTGGTTTCAGAACTCAAGTCGAATGCCAAGAAAGCGAAAAAGATATGGTTGGCTTCCGATGAAGACCGCGAGGGAGAAGCTATTTCATGGCACCTTTGCGAGGTATTAGGACTTGATGAGGCAAAGACAAACCGCATTGTGTTCCATGAAATCACGAAATCTGCCATTCTTGATGCTATCAAATCACCCCGCCATTTGAATATGGATTTGGTGAATGCTCAGCAGGCACGACGCGTTCTCGACCGTTTAGTCGGCTTTAAACTTTCCCCTGTTTTATGGCGTAAAGTGAAGCCCGCGTTGAGCGCAGGTCGCGTACAAAGCGTGGCTGTCAGACTCATTGTTGAACGCGAACGCGAGATACAAGCTTTCCGGAGCGAACCTTATTACCGTGTCAATGCACTGTTCGGTATCACCAATGCTGACGGAAGTCAGAGCGAAGTAAAGGCCGAATTGGACACTCGTTTCAAGACTCATGAAGAGGCTGTTGCCTTTCTTGAGCAGTGCAAGGATGCCAAATTCACCGTAAGCAACATTACAAAGAAGCCGCTTCGCCGCACACCTGCACCTCCTTTTACCACCTCTACACTGCAACAAGAGGCTGCAAGGAAGTTGGGGTTCACCGTCAGTCAGACGATGATGGTGGCGCAACGCCTTTATGAAAGCGGCCGTATCACCTACATGCGAACCGACTCTGTGAACCTTTCTTCATTGGCAATCAACACCAGCAAGGATGAGATTATCAAGCTTTGGGGCAAGGAATACAGCAAAACCCGCAACTATCACACGCATGCAAAGGGTGCACAGGAAGCGCATGAAGCTATCCGTCCGACCTTTATGAGCCAGGCAGAGATTGACGGAACGGCACAGGAGAAGCGGCTTTATGAACTGATATGGAAGCGAACAGCAGCCAGTCAGATGGCTGATGCGCTGATAGATAAGACCACGGTAACCATAGATATCGCCGGCAGTCAGGCCAAGTTCATTGCCAACGGTGAAGTAGTTACCTTCGATGGCTTCCTGAAAGTGTACCGCGAATCAACCGATGAAGACGACAACAACCAGGAAGAAGCTACGCACATGCTGCCGGTAATGCAGGTGGGTAATGTGCTTGAACGCCGAGAAATCACTTCCACAGAACGCTTCAGCATGGGTCCAATCCGCTACACGGAAGCCAGTTTGGTGCATAAACTCGAAGAATTGGGCATCGGACGTCCGTCAACCTATGCCCCAACCATATCGACCATACAACAGCGTGAGTATGTCCAGAAGGGCGATAAAAAGGGAGAAGAACGCACATATACTGTCGATACGCTGAAAGGAACGAAAGTAACGAGCCGCGAACGCAAGGAGATGGTGGGCAGTGAAAAAGGAAAACTGCTGCCAACGGATATCGGAATAGTCGTCAATGACTTTCTGATGGCCAACTTCCCTGATATCATGGACTACAACTTTACAGCCAAAGTAGAGCAGCAGTTCGACCGGATTGCAGAAGGAAAAGAGGAGTGGAACACGATGATGAAAGTCTTCGACAAGAGCTTTGAGCCTACGGTTGACAAGGTGATGAACGCTCGTTCGGAGCACAAAGCAGGCGAACGGCAACTCGGAAAAGAACCCGAAACAGGCAAACCTGTGTTTGTTAAGATCGGAAGATTTGGCCCGGTAGTTCAGATTGGGTCTGCAGATGACACGGAAAAACCGCGCTTTTCACAGCTCCCGAGCGACAAAAGCATTGAGACAATAACGCTCGAAGAGGCCTTGGAACTATTCAAACTGCCGCGCACTATCGGCGAATTTGAAGGTAGCGACGTAGTAATCGGTGCCGGACGCTTTGGTCCTTACGTGATGCATAACAAGAAATATGTGTCTCTCCCCAAGGGAACTGACCCCATGAAAGTGACACTTGAAGAGGCCATTCAACTCATTGAGGAGAAGCGCGAACAGGAACAGAAGCGACATATCAAGGCTTTCGACGAGGACGCTAAACTCGAAGTACTCAACGGTCGCTATGGCCCTTACATCGCATATGACGGTAAGAACTACCGTATGCCAAAGGCTTTACACGAGAAAGCAGCCGAACTGAGCTACGCAGAATGTATGGAAATCGTGAACAATGCACCCGAACCGAAAGGTAGGAAAAGGAAGTAAATGAGGCGAATCATACTCATCGGATACATGGGTGCCGGCAAAACAACTGTCGGGAAAGCCCTCGCCAAAGAACTGCGCATGCCTTTCTATGACCTTGATTGGTACATAGAAAGCCGCATGCACAAGACAGTGAAGGCAATTTTCGATGAACGTGGTGAAGCAGGTTTTCGCAAAATAGAGCATAACATGCTGCATGAGGTGGCCGAATTTGAAGACATTATCATCAGCTGTGGCGGTGGAACGCCGTGCTTTTTCGACAATATCGACTACATGAACAGGCAGGGAGAAACGGTCTATCTGAAAGCAACGCCCGAGGTTCTCTACGGACATTTGAAGATGGGAAAAACCATACGACCTCTCCTCTTGAATAAAACAGCCGATGAAGTGCAGGTCTTTATACGTGAACAATTAGCACAACGTGAGCCTTATTACAGCAAGGCAAAGTACGTGCTCGACGTCAACCTGCTGGATGATTACAAGAAGATTAAAATATCAGTTGAACAATTAAGAAACATGCTGTGCCTTTAACAGTACAGCAAAAAGATACAGACGACTCTTAAAATTACGTTTTTTTGACAGAGAATGAAAAAGTGGACGATTGACGATTCAAAGGAACTCTATAACATTAATGGTTGGGGAACCTCTTATTTTGGCATCAATGAGAATGGTGATGTCTATGTAACGCCTTGTAAAGACAACACTCAAATCGACCTGCGCGACGTCATGGACGAGCTTGCCTTGCGTGATGTTACGGCACCGGTACTGCTCCGTTTCCCTGATATTCTCGACAACCGGATAGAGAAAACGTTTAGTTGTTTCCAGAAAGCAAAGGCAGAATACAACTTCAAAGCCGAGAACTTTATCATCTATCCCATTAAGGTGAACCAGATGCAACCCGTGGTTGAGGAGATTATCTCCCACGGACAGAAATTCAATCTTGGTCTTGAAGCCGGTTCAAAGCCCGAGCTTCACGCTGTCATTGCCGTGCAGTGCAAAAGCGATTCGCTCATTATCTGCAACGGATATAAGGACGAAAGCTACATTGAACTGGCATTGTTGGCCCAGAAAATGGGTAAACGCATCTTCATTGTTGTTGAGAAACTCAATGAATTAGACATCATTGCACGCGCTGCCAAGAAGCTGAATGTGAAGCCTAACCTTGGCATTCGCATCAAATTGGCATCTTCGGGATCAGGCAAGTGGGCTGAAAGTGGGGGCGATGCCTCTAAGTTTGGCCTCACCAGTGCAGAGTTGTTGCAGGCTTTAGAGAAACTCGATGCCATGGGAATGCACGATTGTCTGCGGCTCATCCACTTTCATATCGGCAGCCAAATCACGAAAATCCGCCGCATTCAGACCGCACTCCGCGAGGCCGCACAGTTCTATGTGAACCTCCACAAAATGGGATATAACATTGATTTTGTTGATTGTGGCGGTGGACTTGGTGTCGACTACGACGGTACACGCTCATCAAGCAGCGAGAGTTCTGTCAACTATTCCATCCAGGAATACGTCAATGACTGCGTTTATACGTTTGTAGATGCAGCTGATAAGAACGACATCCAGCATCCGAATATCATTACCGAAAGCGGGCGAAGTCTGGCAGCTCACCACTCCGTTTTGGTCATTGATGTGCTCGAAGCAGCCAGTCTTCCAGAAATGAATGAAGCATTTGAGCCCAAAGAAAGCGATCATCAACTCGTCAAAGACCTTTATGAGATTTGGGATAACCTTGACTCTCGTTCGATGTTAGAGGACTGGCACGATGCCGAACAGATACGCGAAGAGGCACTTGAGCTATTCTCTCACGGCATCGTTGACTTGAAGACGCGGGCTGAAATCGAGGCAATGTACTGGAGTGTATGCCATGAAATCAACACGTTGGTAAAGACAATGAAACACATTCCGGAGGAACTCAGAAGCTTAGATAAGCTACTTGCCGACAAATATTTCTGCAACTTCTCTCTCTTCCAAAGTCTTCCTGACAGCTGGGCCATCGATCAGTTGTTCCCGATTATGCCTATACAGCGACTCACAGAACGACCAACACGCAATGCTACTCTACAGGACATCACCTGCGACAGCGACGGTAAAATCGCCAATTTCGTTACAGATGGCCACGTGGGGCATGTGCTCCCACTCCACCCTTTGAAGAAGAATGAACCCTATTATCTTGGTGTTTTCCTCATAGGAGCCTATCAGGAGATCCTCGGCGACATGCATAATCTTTTCGGAGATACCAATGCAGCCCACGTATCTGTCAGGGATGGAAAGTATCATATCGACCAAATCTTTGACGGAGAAACTGTAGAAGAGGTGCTCGACTACGTGCAATACAACCCTAAAAAGCTTGTACGTCAGCTCGAACAATGGGTTACCAAGAGTGTAAAACTCGGTAAAATATCGCTTGAAGAAGGCAAGGAATTCCTCAACAACTACCGTTCCGGACTCTATGGATATACCTATCTTGAATAGTTTATAAGCCCAGTTACACCGAATAGTCCCCATACATATTTCTTAATGAAGGTTAAAACCAACAGTATTCTGTAACAAATCAACTTCCAATTCGTCAACAATATAGAGCGCAGATGAAGAATATCAGCTTTCGAAACGATGTATTGCCGCTGAAGAATAAACTCTACCGGCTTGCGCTACGCATTACAATTGACAGCGCAGAAGCCGAAGACATCGTTCAGGAAACACTGATTAAAGTCTGGAATAAACGCGAAGTTTGGAACGAAATAGAGTCCATCGAGGCTTTCAGTCTCACCATTTGCCGCAATTTAGCACTTGATGCTGTCAAGAAACTCGGCAACAACAACGACTCTCTCGACAACAAAACGGCACCAGACTGCGCCTATAATCCCTACGAGGAGATTATCCATCGCGACCGTATCAAGGTGGTAAAGCAAATCGTAGACAGTCTTCCAGAGAAACAACGAAGCTGCATGCAGCTCAGAGATTTCGAAGGAAAGAGCTACAAAGACATCGCTGACGTGCTCGGGATAACCGAAGAACAGGTGAAAATCAATATCTACAGAGCACGTCAGACCGTCAAACAAAGGTTCCAAGAAATAGAAGATTATGGATTATAAATACATCACACAGCTACTTGAGCGCTATTGGGAAGGCACGACTTCTCTTGAAGAAGAGCAAATTCTCAAAGCCTTTTTCAGCCAAAAGGACATACCGGCTGAACTGCTCAGATACAAGTCTCTGTTCGACTATCAGACAGCCGAGCCAAGGCAAGACGTGCTGGGTGATGACTTCGACGAGCGCATTTTGTCTCTCATCAATGAACCTACGCCGGTCAAAGCCCATATCATCACGCTGCAACAAAAGCTCAAACCGCTGTTCAAGGCAGCTGCTATCGTGGCTATTATGCTCACATTGGGCAATGCGGCGCAGGTTTCCATGACAGACAATTCGGCCTCAACGGTGCCGAGCAGCAACATGAATGCCGTCACACATAAGGGCAAGTCGGTAGCCTTAAGCGACTCCGCCGTTATCGATACCATGCAACATAGCAGTATCGAAGCTGTCGAGACGCCGACTCAGTCCATATTAAAATAGAACATTTCTATGCTTTCTCTATAAATCATGTTTAATTAAAACAACAAACGAAACTGTGAAGTTTCATTTCTCTCAAATTTTTCATAACATACTAACGACAGAGGGCCTGCACTCAAAGATGAGTCGCAGGCCTTCTCGATTGGTAGGATTTTTAAAAGTATGTAATTCTTCTTTATTATATCTATTCTTCCACTTCTTTTACTTCAAGCTTCTGAATTGATACGAGAATTCGGGGTGAGAAAGTCCTTGAAAAATTGTTAACCTCATTAGTTTTTAATAAATCTACGGTTGAGAATAAAAACTTGTAGGACGCGATGTCATCAGTATAAGGGGCCAGATATCAGTGACCGGATGACCGATTAGGAGGGTTAAGAGCCTTATTTTAGAACTTCTTCGTCAATAGAAGTCTTCCTCTCCTTTTTATAAAAAATATGTGTTTTCTGGTAACGGGAATTGTCTTCTGTTCCTGCCGTCAGCGTGTAGCCTCATCCTCCGTGTCACTTTCTGATTCTGCAGCATGGCAATCAGGAGATCTCATATTCAGAACTGGAACAAGTTTGGAGAGCCGTTTTGTGACAGAACTTGGCGGAAACAGACTGACCCATGTAGGAATTCTGGTGCATTCTCCAGGAGGATGGCTGGTAGTTCACGCTGCAACGGGCGAAGACGAGGGGAACACAGATAGCGTAAAATGTGAAATGGTGCGTAGTTTTGCATGCAGTGATCGCTGTAAATCCGTCAGAGTTGTTCATATTGCGTGCGACACTGCGATTGCACAGCGGGCAGTAAGGTTCGCTCTACAGCAGATAGGCAAACCCTTTGATGCCGACTTTGATATCACCGACACTACAAAATATTATTGTACGGAGCTGGTGTGGCAGGCCTATCGTCATCAGCATGTTGACCTTTCCCATGGACGTCGTCACCACATTCAATTGCTCGGACTGAAGAAAACCTGTATTCTGCCGGCGGATCTGCTACCTTGAGAACTCACAGTTCATCAAAGTATTCTGTATAAAAAGCCTCTACCTTTCCTGCCTGAGAAGCTGGTATATGGAGTTTTTGACTTACAGGAGGCATACCTTTTTCTATATAATGGTTTACAAAATATGGGAAACCCCGGCATAAAAAGATACTGTTTCTATATGTTTCTGTTTGCTTATTTACAAAAACTATGCAGGATTTTGTAAATAACTTATGCTATTTCCCCTCTACCTTTGTATTTACGAACGAAACAATAATATAATCTTTACGAAATCTTATCACGTTCTGTATGGTAACATCTTTGATAATTCTGCAACTGTTTATAGTCTTGGCGCTCATCTTTATCGGTGCACGTGTTGGCGGCATCGGCCTTGGTATCTATGGTATGGTGGGCGTGTTTATCTTGGTTTTCATCTTCGGACTGAAGCCCGGGAACCCGCCTATTGACGTGATGTTGATTATCGTCTCGGTCATCACTGCGGCAGCTTCCCTGCAGGCGGCTGGCGGATTAGACTATCTTGTAGGGCTTGCTGCAAAGTTTCTGCGCAAGCATCCCGAACACATTACTTATTATGGCCCACTTGTTACGTGGCTTTTCTGCCTCGTTGCTGGTACGGCCCACACATCGTATTCACTGCTTCCGATTATCTCAGAGATAGCCACCAATTCGAAGATACGCCCCGAACGACCGTTGAGTGTGGCTGCGATAGCAGCTTCATTGGGCATCACGGGTAGTCCTGTTTCAGCAGCTACGGCCGCCATTATCTCTGCCGATCTGCTTGGTGGAAAGGGAATTGAACTGAAAGATATATTGATTATCTGTGTTCCGGCATCTCTGATAGCCATTCTCGTGGCGTCATTTGTTCAAAACCGTATAGGGAAAGAGCTTGTTGATGACCCCGAATACCGGCGCAGGGTGAAGGAAGGCATCATCAATCCCGAGCAAGATGCCAAGAACATGGAACAAATGGAAGAGCATCCCAACCCACGGGCGAAATACTCGGTGATAGCATTCCTTGTGGCCGTTGTTATGATTGTGATATTCGGTTCGGTGCCTTCGCTTCGCCCATCTTTTATGGTTGATGGCGAAACGGTGCGCATGGGAATGCCCGAAACCATTGAAGTTGTCATGATGGCTATGTCGACTGTCATCCTGCTTGTAGGTAAAGCCAAGGTGCAGGATGCCGTGAAAGGCAGCGTCTTTGGTGCCGGCATGAACGCTATGGTGGGCATTTTCGGAATTGCATGGATGGGCGATACGTTCTTCAATGGCAACCTTGCTTTCTTCAAAGCACACATTGCAGGCATCGTAACTCAATATCCGTTCCTCTTTGCCGTAGCGTTGTTCTTCATGTCGATTATGCTCTTCTCGCAGGCTGCAACCGTAAGAACGCTCTATCCGTTGGGCATTGGTTTGGGTATTGCTCCATTAGCATTGGTGGCCATGTTCCCTGCCGTGAATGGCTATTTCTTCATTCCCAACTATCCTACCGAGGTTGCTGCAATCAACTTCGACCGCACAGGAACCACGCGCATTGGCCGCTTTGTCATCAACCATAGCTTCCAGTTGGCTGGCTTCATCACCACCTTCGTGAGCATCGGTGTGGGCTATCTGGTCATCACCTTCCTCTATTGAGAATTTTTGTAACCTATTATAACATTATTATTAACCTATAAAAATAAGGAGTATGAAAACATTCAAGATTTCTTTTTTGATGCTTTTTGCATTAGTCTTTACGCTGACCGTAACTGCAAAACCGAAGATTCGCATCATCGCTACAGGTGGAACTATCGCCGGAGTGAGTGCCAGTGCAACCTCTTCTGCTTATAGTGCAGGCCAGGTGGGTATTCAGACACTGATTGATGCAGTACCCCAGATTAAGGATTTAGCAGAAGTAAGTGGCGAGCAACTCGTCAATATTGGTAGTCAGGACATGAATGATGCCGTTTGGTTGAAACTTGCCAAGCGCATCAATCAGTTGTTGAACAAGGAAGGTTATGACGGTGTATTGGTGACCCACGGAACTGATACCATGGAGGAAACAGGCTACTTTCTGAGCCTCACTGTACATAGCGACAAGCCTGTTATCCTTGTAGGCAGTATGCGTTCTTCAACGGCAATCAGCGCTGATGGCCCTGCTAACCTCTACAATGGAGTAGCTGCTTTGGTTGACCCTTCATCAAAGGGACATGGCGTTATGGCTTGCATGAACAATGAACTCATCGATGCCAAGAGCCTTATCAAGACCCATACGACCGACTGCGGAACCTTCAAGGGCACTTATGGTGAGGTTGGATATGTTTACAACGGTAAGCCTTATTACATCTTTGAACCTACTTACAAGCACACCACAAAGAGCGAATTCAATGTTGACAACCTTGATAAGCTGCCGCAAGTAGGTATCATCTACGGTTATGCCAACTGCTCAACATTGCCTATCGAGGCTTTTGTGAAGGCTGGTTATGCTGGTATCGTATTGGCCGGAGTAGGTGATGGTAACTTCTATAAAGATGTGTTCGATGTAGCTGTTCAGGCTCAGAAGAATGGCATTCAGATTGTACGTTCAAGCCGTGTTCCTACAGGGCCTACTTGTTTGAACGGCGAAGTTGACGACAGCAAGTATCATTTCGTTGCAGCCTTGAACCTTAACCCACAGAAAGCACGTGTGCTCTTGCAGCTTGCTTTGACTAAGACACACGACTGGCAACAAATTCAAAAGTATTTCGAAGAGTATTAAACCATGAATAAGACATTGTTAACCTGCGCATTATTGACCGCCTCATTGACGGCAGGCGCACAGAACGGAGCCAATATCGGCATGGGTGGAAGCGAAGGCAACTACGCTTCATTAGCTGAGAAAGTGGCAAAGATAGAGAAGAAGAACGACGCTTTCAACGTGTATTTCAACTATGCAGCAAGCTTCCAAGCTGAACGAAACAGTCTCGTTGACGAATGGCATACAGGCTTTGCCAACAAGCAGTTGCGCCTTGAAATCAAGGGTAATATCGGCGATCATCTCTTCTATCGTTTACGTCATCGACTGAATAAAACCAATGAGGCCCGTACCCAGGATAATTTCTCCAAGGCTACAGACATCATGATGGCCGGCTGGAAATTCAACGACAAGTGGAGTGTTCAAGCTGGTAAGATGTGTCAGATTTGGGGAGGCTTTGAGTTTGATGAGAACCCGATGTACATCTATCAGTACAGCGATATGGTCGACAATATGGATAATTTCATGGCAGGCGTTGTGGTTTCTTATAAGCCTATTCCAACCCAAGAGTTTGCCGTTGAAGTGTCGGATGCCAACAATGATAGCTTTAGCAAGGTGTATGGAGCAGGTGCCGCTTCGCAGGAAGAAAACAGCGTTCGCCCATTGACTTCATCACGAAATCCACTGACTTACATTGCAAATTGGAACGGAAGCTTTGCTGATGGCATGATCAATACGCGCTGGTCGTGGGGAATTCAGACGCAGGCTCGCCACAAATACAGCCGTATGCTTATACTTGGTCAGCAGCTGAATCTCGATAAATTCCAGTGGTATGTAGACTACATGGGGGCATGGGATGGCTTGGACCGCCTTGGAATAGCTACATCCGATTTGGGCTTGAATGGCGGAGGTCACAACCTTTATGCAAGCGATGTTCACTATAATAGCTTTATTACTAAAGTCAATTGGCAGTTTGCTCCACATTGGAACTTGATGCTCAAGGGTATGTATGAGACGGCAAGTGTCAGTAAGTTAGAGCGTGGGAAGAACTATCGCAAGAGTTTCGGCTACATGAGTAGTGTGGAATATTATCCACTGAAAGATCAGGATTTCCGCGTATTTTTAGCTTATGTGGGTCGTAAATACGACTTCAGTGAGAAGTCGGGACTGAAAGATTACAATACCAACCGTATTGAGTTGGGCTTCATGTATAGGATAAAGGCGTTCTAAACACCTGCCCTCTCCCCCTCAAAAAGCCTCCCCCGACCCCTCCAAAAGGAGGGGAAGCCAAACAAACGGAGGCTTTTTGGGGAATAAAACGAAAGAGTAAATATATTAATAATTGTGGGATTGAGACACTGTTCATTAAAAATAATTCCTCATTCAACATTCCACACTCCACATTAATCATTAGACTTTTGGAGACCATTCAACACTTCTCGTTCCACATTCTACATTAAAATAACTTCTCATTCACCATTCAACATTTCAAATTATACAATTATGTCAGAAGAAAAATTCAGAATAGAGTCCGACCTTTTAGGCGAACTTAAAGTGCCGATGAACGCATATTATGGCGTACAGACACAGCGGGGTATCAACAACTATCACATTTCACGCAAAAAGATGCGTGACTATCCCGACTATGTCGTAGCTATTGCCTATGTAAAATTAGCTGCCGTGCAGACCAATCACACGCTTGGTGTCATCAATGACGAGATTGCCGGCGCTATCAGTCAGGCCTGTCAGGAAATCATAGATGGTAAATTCCATGAAGACTTTCCTATCGACATGATGCAGGGTGGCGCCGGAACATCTGTCAATATGAATGCCAATGAGGTGATTGCCAACCGTGCACTCGAAATCATGGGCCATAAGAAGGGCGAGTATCAGTATTGTTATCCTAACGATCATGTGAACTGTGGGCAGAGCACTAACGACGTTTATCCTACTTCTATCCGTCTGGCACTCATCCGTATGAACAAGAACCTTGTGGCAAGTCTCACGGGACTGATCAGTGCCTTGCGCTATAAAGGCGAGGAATTCAGGGATGTTCTGAAAATGGGCCGCACACAGTTGCAGGACGCTGTGCCTATGACTTCAGGCCAAGAATTCAATGCTTATGCCAACAACCTTGAGGAGGAAATCCTCAATCTGGAGCGCAATGTCAAGCTGTTGCATGAGATTAACATGGGTGGTACGGCTATTGGAACTGGTCTGAACGCTGTTCCCGGCTTTGCAAAACTTTGTGCCGCCAATCTGAGTAAGCTCACGGGAGAACCTTTCGTGTCGGCAACCGATCTTGTCGAGGCTACTCCTGACACAGGCGCCTATGTCAGCTTCAGCAGTGCTTTGAAACGATTAGCTGTCAAACTCTCAAAGATGTGCAATGACCTGCGCCTTATGTCATCAGGACCTCGTTGTGGTCTTAACGAAATTAATCTGCCTCCAAAAGCCCCGGGCTCTTCCATTATGCCGGGTAAAGTGAACCCTGTTATCCCGGAAGTAACCAATCAGGTCTGCTTCAAAGTCATTGGTAATGATGCCACAGTGACATTCGCTGCCGAGGCCGGTCAGCTCCAACTCAATGTCATGGAGCCTGTAATCACCGAATGCCTCTTCGAAAGTCTCTGGTGGTTGCACAATGCTATTGATACGCTGACCGAGGAGTGTATTCTCGGCATCACGGTCAATAAGGAGCGTTGCTACGACATGGTGAAAAACTCTATCGGTATTGTTACGGCATTGAATCCTTACATTGGCTACAAGAACAGTACGAAGGTAGCTAAGGAAGCCCTTGAAACCAACCGTTCTGTCTACGACATTGTGCTTGAGAAAGAACTTATGACCAAGGAAAAACTTGATGAAGCACTCGATCCTAAAAACATGCTCGTGTCGCATAAGTTCATCAAATAATCAATTCTTTTCAAATCATTTGAGGCTGCAAGGAAATTATCCCTGCAGCCTTTTTTGTGCCGGATAATAGATTTCTTTCATATAAAATACAATAAAATCTTGACGCTGAGACGAATGCTATTCGGTAACAAAGTTTTTATATTTGCAAACAGAATAGCAAGCATTATTTGTCAAGCAAGAAAACAACGAGGCCAAGTATCTCGCTCGTCCCCGAATCGTTACCTGTTCTATTTGTGTCATAAGGCAACTTCATTATTTTCAACAAATTGTATTTTAGGAAACATCTTACTACGCCTCTTGACGCAGATTACACAGCCATTTGATGTAAATAACAACATACATTGACGTCAAAAAGCACATGAATTTCAATCAAGAGAGGTAACATCTTGATGCTCATAACATTACAAAACATTCTCAAAACTCGCGTATTTCCACCCGAAGGAAAGTTATTTTTGAATACGCAAGCTGTGTGAAAGCATTTGTAAAATATATTCAAAACAAAGGAAATGCAGAACTACACCGCTCAAATCAGTCAATCACTAAAGTGGTCAACCGGTCTTCGCTCATGATTTCTACAGCCACTTGCTGCAGGCTTTCAGCTGTGATTTCATCGATATGACGGAACAAGGAAGTAATATCGCGCTCCCAACCATAATGCAGAAAGCTCTTACCGAAATCGAGAGCGAAGTTCTCCCGATTGTCACATGCCACGCCAATCTGCCCCTTAATCTGCTTCTTGGCAGCACGAAGTTGCGCTTCAGAGAGGGGTTGTTGGATGACGCGGTCAAGCTCTTTACGCACTAAGCGCAGGCATTTCCTGACATCTTTCGGGTCGCAACCGAAGTAAGTTGCCCATACTCCCGTGTCGCCATAGCTTACCATTGAACTCTCAACCACATAGACTAAGCCATGCCGCTCGCGCAGAGAGAGGTTAAGACGGGCATTCATTCCAGGCCCACCAAGAATGTTGTTAAGCAGATAAAGGCTTACTCTTCGCTCATCATGAATGTCATATCCACGGTTCCCTATCATGACATGAGCCTGATGTGTGCCGTGATTTTTCTCGATGAAATCGGGGATATTCGGAGGTAATGGCTGATTTAGTGCATGTTCGATGATAGGCTTTGCCGGCATGAAATCGCTCGTGGCACGTTCTAAAAGCCACACAATCCGCTTGAAATCTACATCTCCATAAATGAAGAAAACACTGTTTTCGGGGCGATAGAACTGCTGTGTGAAACGCTGTGCATCGGCAGTTCGGAAGCTCCGCACACGTTCGGTTGTACCCAAAATATTATGTCCTAAGGGATGACCGGCAAAGAGAATATTCTCAAATTCGTCATAGATGAGTTCGGCAGGCGAGTCGTTATAACTCTCGATTTCATCGCAGATCACCTCCACTTCCTTGTCAATTTCATGCTGTGGATAGACACTGTGGAAGACGATATCGGTCAGAAGGTCGACTGCCCGCGCCGTATGTTCTTTCAAAACAGCCGCATAATAGACCGTATCTTCCTTGTTGGTGAACGCGTTGAGATCGCCACCTACGCTTTCAAGTGCATTGCTGACATGCCACGACCGACGCCGTTTTGTGCCCTTGAACGTCACATGTTCACAGAAATGTGCCATGCCTTCCTGCCCTGGTTTCTCGTTGCGTGTGCCCACATTAAGTTCATATCCGCAGTAGACTACATTCGAGTCAGACGATTGATGAATGATACGCAGCCCATTGGAAAGCGTTGCTGTGCTATAGAGTTTCATGTGTGCAAAGTTACTTAAAAATTTGTATTTGCCACTGATTTCACGTATATTTGCAACTAAAATCAAAACACTGAAATCACCATGCGCAAGGTAATAGGAATAGGAGAAACTACATTTGATATCATTTTCAAGGATGGTCAGCCCGTCAGTGCAGTGCCTGGAGGTTCGGCTTTCAATGCCATCATCTCGTTGGGACGGTCAGGTGTGAACACCACTTTCATCAGTGAAGCCGGCAACGACCGCATAGGCAACTACGTTGTTGACTTTCTTCGTGACAATGGAGTCAATGCAGAGAACGTCAATATGTACTCCGACAGCAAGTCATCACTGTCGCTTGCCTTCCTCGATGACAACAACAATGCCGACTACATCTTCTACAAGAGCCAACCACATGACCGGTTCGACTTCTCCTATCCGGAGATAAACCGCGATGATATCGTGCTTTTCAGTTCGTTTTTTGCCCTCAATCCTGCCGTACGCCCACAGATGTCAGCTTTCTTGGAGTATGCTCATAAGCAGGGTGCAATACTGTATTACGATGTGAACTATCGCGCGTCACACCGTGATGAAGTGATGAAAATCACGCCAAACCTCATTGAAAACCTTGAGCTTTCAGACATTGTGCGGGGCAGCAACGAAGACTTTGAGATACTTTATAAGCAGAGTGATGCCGACAAGGTATATCGTTCGGAGATCAGTTTCTATTGTAAAAACTTCATCTGTACACGTGGCAAAGAGCCTATATCAGTGTATGCCGAGGGCGGTTTCAAGAAAGAATATGCCATTGAAAGCATGAAAGCAGTGAGCACCATCGGTGCAGGTGACAACTTCAATGCCGGCTTTATATATGGGCTGATGCGCCGGAACATCACACGAAATGACATCGAACACGGCCTTTCCGAAGCGCAGTGGGATGCTTTGACAGCCTATGGCAAGGCGTTTTCTGCCGAATGTTGCAAGGACATTTATAACTATGTGAGCAAGGATTTCGGTGCAAAATTAAAAGCAAATTCCTAAAGACAATCCAAGAGTTTCATTCATTATGGTGGAGATTTCACCCCATACTATTCGCCAACTTTTTTCAGAATACCCGAGAAAGTCTTATGTGTACCACCTTTTCTCTTGACAGTTGACCAGGGTTAGTGCCTGACATTCCTTCGGGAACCGACTTTCCATGGCGTGCATAAAAGGCTTTCCAATAAGGCGTAATGTGCCCATCGGCATCATGGAACGACATGGGAATAGTTGGAAATACAGCCTTTCCATCGGTCAAAACAAAGCATTTCTGCACGAGTTCACTGCAATACATCGCACTGTCATCAGGCATATAAAGAGAGTCATAGGGCAATCCAAGATAATGGTTCAGGCGTTTTCGCAACACCGTTTCATTGAATTTAACTCTTAATCGCCCGCGAACCACCGACGGATAGTGCTCATCCGGCATCGTGTTATGTGCAAGAAAATCTGCTAACGGCGTTAATGTCACGCCTTTAGAGGATATGGCTTCAGCCACGAAAACCGTATCTTTCTGCTTCACAACAAAGCCTACATGGTCAATCTTTAGGCCGTGATAACCACTTGTCACAGCCGTAATCGCATTGCCGCGAGGGTCATATGCAAACAAGAGATCGCCCGTCTTGAGCTGCCTTTCATGAAAACCTGCTTGCCTTTCGGTTTCATTTCTTCGGATTGTCCCACAGGAAAACAACAACAGAAAGATGAAAAATGGCGAACAAACTCGGTAAACTTTCTTCATTATTTCTGATTATATGCGAGCTATCAACGCTGCTATTTCGTCTAAACTCGTTGCTACCTGAATATAATCTGTCCACTTTCCACGGATCATTCCACGCCCTTGCAGGTCATTGAGCATGGCGATAAGCGAATTATAAAAACCGTTCATGTTGTAGAGAATCACCTTTTTAGCGTGATAACCTATCGTATGACTGGCTGCCACTGTGAACACTTCGTCGAGCGTTCCGATGCCACCAGGCAACGCAATCAGCACGTCGCTTTGGGCCAATATCAAGTCTTTTCTATCACTGAGATTGTCACATGCAATGTTGATATCCACCGAACAGCTCACTCTTCCGCCCTTTTCCACGATGCGAGGGATAACACCTATGGCCATCTGTCCACCGTCGTGAACAGCTTTCCCGATAGTTTCCATCAGGCCACAATTGCATCCTCCATACACAACGGAGTGCCCTTCACGTGCTATCCAAGCTCCCAATTCCTCCGTTAACCTAAAGTAATCCGCATCAATCTGATTGTTTGCAGAACAAAAAACACCTATTTTCATTCCTGCAAAATTATTAAAAAAAACGGTAGAAAGATAGGATGTAGTTCATTTTTTTACTACTTTTACACTGCGAAACAATATCATTTATCCGCAAAAAGAACCGAATAACAAATACAATCATAAGGAAACAGCATGAAAAAACAACTGATGACACTCTGCATGGCAACACTGACGACAAGCAGTTTTGCCCAGCAAAACATCTTCAATGCACAAGCACCTATGTCGCCGGAAGTAAACACCGACAAGACGGTTACATTCAGAATTATGGCTCCCGAGGCCCAAAAGGTGCAGGTAACCGGTGACTTTCTGCCCACACAGAAAGTGAAAACGCCTCATGGAGAGCATGATGTGGCGGGCATTGCCGACCTCAACAAAGATGCAAAAGGACTTTGGACTTACACGACAAAGACGCCCCTGAAGCCCGAACTCTACCAATATAACATGGTTGTTGACGGCGTAAAGGTGGCTGACCCGTCAAATGTTTATGTGCTGAGAGACGTTGCTAACGTTGCAAGTATATTCTTCATTGATGGTGGAAGAGCCGACCTTTACAAGGTGAACAACATTCCTCACGGCACGGTTTCAAAGATATGGTATAACAGTCCGACGGCAGGGACGACGCGCCGCTGCACTGTTTACACCCCCGCGGGTTATGAAACGAGTCGCGAAAAATATCCTGTGCTCTATCTTCTCCATGGTATGGGCGGTGACGAACAGGCTTGGTCGGAACTCGGAAGGGCTGTACAGATACTCGATAACCTCATTGCTGAAGGCAAGGCAAAGCCCATGATTGTCGTTATGCCCAATGGAAACATCTCGCAGGTAGCCTGCCCGGGAGAGACGCCTGAAGGCTTCAAAGTGCCTACAATGCAGCTCCCGAAGACCATGGATGGCTATTTCGAACAGGCTTTTCCTGACTTAATGAAGTTTGTGGAGCGTACTTATCGCACACAAAATGACAAGGCTCATCGCGCCATTGCAGGCCTTTCAATGGGTGGTTTCCATTCTCTCTACCTTTCAATCAACCATCCCGACACCTTCGATTACATCGGATTGTTCTCTGCTGCCATTGACAAACAGCAGCAAGGAGGCATAGAAGAAATCTATGCCAACCGTGAACAAAAGCTCAACACGCTTTTCATGAAACGGCCAAAGCTATTCTGGATAGGCATCGGAAGCACGGACTTCCTCTATAAAAGCAATGCCGATTTGCGCCATTATCTTGACTCCAAAGGCTTCAAATATACCTATATGGAGACTGAAGGCGGGCATATCTGGCGCAATTGGCGCATCTATTTGAGCGAGTTTGTACCGAAGTTATTCAAACAGTAATTTGTGCCTCTCTTATCCTTTGCCTTACCGCATAAAGTGACTCAAGTTGTCGTGTGTTTTGACGCAGATTACAAGGTAAGTTGACGCAAGTTACAAGACGTTTTGACATGAAAACACCTTGTAACCTCTATGGAAAGAAATAACATTCTGATTATCATTGATTTACGTTCTTCATAATCCAAACCAGAAGTCAGCGTTATTTTATGACTGAAAAGCAATTGTTTTCTGCGTTTTTATGTGTAACTTCGCGGGCAAAACTGCAACGAAGATGAAAACAAGGATTGTGATATTGGATTTTGACGGGACACTCGGCGACTCGCAAACGCTCATCACCCGCACGATGAGAGAGACGCTTCAGCGGGTCAGTCTGCCAGAGAAAACAGAAGAAGAATGTGCAAAAACCATCGGACTTCCATTGAAACAATGTTTCTTGGCATTAATGGATATGACCGATGAAATGGCAGAAAAATGTACATCTGCATATCGGGAGATCTTCGAACGCAATAATATTCATGGGGCCGTTCCAGCCTTCCCGGGGGTCATAAAAACCATAAAGAAACTGCATGATGACGGTTTTACGGTGACGATTGCCAGCAGCAGAGGCCACCATTCCTTGGCAGCTTTCGTTGAAGAACTGCATCTTGAGCCTTACATCAGCCTCATCTTGGGTGCCGACGACGTTGAAAAAGCGAAACCGAATGCCGAGCCTGTGCTGAAAACTCTACATCATTTCGGCTTGCAACCTGCCGAAGCCTTGGTCGTTGGTGACACTGCTTTCGACATTCTCATGGGTCGGAATGCGGGCACAAAAACCTGCGGTGTGACCTATGGTAACGGCAGTAAGGAGGACTTACAAGCTGCCCTTGCTGATTATATCATTGATGAATTCGCTGAAATTGAACAGTGCTTGGAGTAATAGAAAAATGGGGTTATGAATAATAAACATAGAAAAAAGCCTCTAAAAGATTACATTTATAGAAACTTTTCATTATCTTTGTACCATAGTATTATATGGAACAAAAACCAAGATTCAAAATAGTTTATACAGAAGAAGCCATTGATTTTCTTCGCCACCTCCCTCAGAAAGTGAAAGCAAAGGTGGTATATAACATTGGCAAAAGCATGTATGTACTTGACAATAGCCTCTTCAAGAAACTTGAAAATACAGACATTTGGGAATTCCGTACGCTGTATAATGGAAATGCCTACAGGCTTTTTGCATTTTGGGATACAGAAGAAGACACTTTGGTTATAGCCACCCACGGGATGATAAAGAAGTCACAAAGAACCCCACTAAAAGAGATTGAGAAGGCTGAAGCCAAGAGAAAAGAATATTTCATGAATAAAGGGTAATCACATGATGATACAACAAAAATTATATAGTCACGAGGAAATGCTCAATAAAGTGTTGGGTGAAAAAGGTACACCTGAACGTAATCAATATGAGGCAGAACTCAAATCTTTCCTCATGGGAGATGCCATCAAGAAAGCACGGCAGTCATGTAACCTCACACAGGAGCAGTTAGGAGAACGTATGGGCATAAAGAAAGCACAGGTTTCAAGGATAGAAGGGGGAAAGAACCTTACGTTCTCAACAATTGCGAGAGCATTCAAAGCGATGGGAATACATGCTAATTTCGAAGTCAAGGGGGTTGGAAAGGTTGCCTTATGGTAGCCAATTCAGCTACCAAACACCTACTGATGCCGAACAATCAAACTGTTATTGCGCCTTATAATATATTGAGTATCAAGGAAAACAGATTTCTTTTCTCATTTTGATACGCCTGCTTTGTTTCCCTATTCCACATTCGTTATTTCCAAATTTCTGCTTATTCAACTCCTTGTTTCATCTTTTTTTACTACTTTTGCAATCGTTTTTGCATTTGCATAAACGCTAAAAAGTAATTTAAACGTGAACAAAACAGTTTTCAACAAGCGCTGTCGTATCCGCTTCAAGCACTTCACAAACAAGGGCTATGCACTCTTTTCATGCCTTGGAAGAGAAGTGATTGTAGGTACATTAAGCGTGGCAACACTCACTTGTGCGAAAGCCGAAAGCATCAGCAATGACGTGCAGAAGGCCGACACTTCGCTTTATCAAGGGGGCAAAGCCATGTTGCTTAATGGCGTAAGTATTACGGCATCGCGGGCTCCGCTGACACAAAGTCAGCAGTCGAGAATGGTAACTGTACTGAGCCGGGAGGACGTTCAAGCGGCGCCAGTACACAGTGTTAACGACCTTTTGAAGTTGGTTTCGGGCGTAGATGTGCGTCAACGTGGGCCTTTAGGGGCGCAGACTGACGTGAGCATTCGCGGGGGAAACTACGAGCAAATCACGCTTCTTCTGAATGGTATCAACATCGGTGACCCGCAAACGGGACATAATGCAGCCGACTTTCCCGTTGATATCAGTGAGATTGAACGCATTGAAGTACTCGAAGGACCGGCAGGAAGTGTCTATGGAACTTCGTCATTACTCGGTGCAATCAATATCGTCACGAAAGCCAACACGCGGTCAAGTGCTTCGGTTCATGCTGCAAGTGGCAGCTTCGGAACAGTCACTTCGGGGGGCAGGATCAATGTAGCGAGGGGCAAATGGAACAATCAATGGTCGGCTTCTTTCACTCGAACTGATGGTTATAACCGCAATAAAGAGGGCAAGTTAAACACAGACTTACGCACTCAAAAGGCTTTTTATCAGGGCTTTTATAATGATGATGACCTTTCCATGAGCTGGCATGCAGGCCTTAGCAACAAAGACTTTGGATCGAGTACGAACTATAGTGCCAAGTATGATGACCAGTTTGAACATACTTTTAAGACCTATATGGCATTACAAGCTGAAACAAGAAAGGGCACAATTAAATGGCATCCGGCCATCTACTGGAACCATAATTATGACCGATTTGAACTCTTCAGAGACCGTGCCGACCGCTATCCTTTCAACTATCATCGCACAGATGTCTACGGCGTTAACGTCAATGCCTACTTCGACTGGACGTTAGGCCGCACGGCTTTCGGAGCCGAACTGCGCAACGAAGACTTGGTAAGTACAAACCTTGGCAACCCACTTTCAAAGCCCAAACACGTGAAAGGCACAGACAATGTGATGTATAAAAATGGGCTAAACCGCACGAATGTACAGTTTGTTGCAGAGCATAACCTGCTCATCGGACACTTTACAATGTCGGCCGGAGTGGTTGCCGTGAAGAACAGTTGGGCTGAAATGAACATGAAAGTCTATCCAAGTGTCAATGCAAGCTACCGACTTGGTGATGCTTGGAAAGTCTATGCAAGCTACAATACGTCGTTGCGCATGCCGTCAGTAACTGAACTTTTCTATTCGGTTGGAGGGCATAAAGCAGATCCCAACCTTAAACCTGAAGAGCTTGCTGCCGTAGAAATGGGCGTGAAATACAGCAAGAACGGACTTTCGGGCAGTGTAAGTGGATTTCATAATCACCATACCAATCTCATCGACTGGATTGACGATGGTGAAAAAGACGCTGCAGGAGCAGTGCTTTGGAAGTCGGTTAACTTCGGAACTATCAATGCCTTGGGCGTTGAAATGGCACTGAATGCCGATTTTCGGCAGCTTCTTCCCACACAGAAACTCCTGAAAACATTCAACCTCGGCTATTGTTTCATTCAACAACATCAGATTGAAGCAGCCGGCATTCACAGCCTTTATGCTTTGGAATATCTAAAGAACAAGGTCACCGGAAACCTGCAACTGAACCTTTGGAAGCAGTTGGATTTAGACATAAACTACCGCTTTCTGCATCGTATGGGCAGTTATAAAGACACTTCGGGAACGCTTCATCGCTATGGCTCCTATGGCATTTTGGATGCCAAACTTACGTGGAACGCACCGACTTGGAACGTATATATAGAGGGAAACAACCTCTTGAACCGAAGCTATGTGGATGTAGGTAATGTGAAACAACCTGGCTGTTGGGTCATGGCTGGAGCCAAAATGAATATTAACTTGTAATAAGAAGCCTCTCCCCCGGCCCCTCCCCGAAGAGGGAGGGGAGTGATATGTTCGCCAATTATATATTATTTTGACTCTATTTTCAAAGCATCTTACTCCCCTCCCTCTTCGGGGAGGGGCTGGGGGTGAGGCCTCTTAAAAACACTTTCTCAGCCGATGTGTAAACTCAAGAAAGGCAGGTGAGTACTTGATTTGCACGGAGGTAGAATACACTATGCCGTTCTTTTCCCCGCCGGTATCATAATAATAGATTTTTTCCTTTCCTTTCTTAAATACATGAACAGAGAGAATGGGCAGGCAAGTCATACCATATTGATAAGGCTTTGTCCACAAAGTATCTGGCTTTGAGCGTTCCACAAAAAGTTGACGAGCCAATCGTTGAATGACCGGAACATCGTCAGAAGCAACCTTTCTGACAGGTTCAAAGAGGCTTGGGCACTCAACTCCATGGATATCGTGAAGGAAATTGCCTTTCAACATCATGATTGTATCGCTGTGATTAATGACATATCGCGTTGTTCCTACCATACCACAATATTCCACATGAATAGAATCGGCCTTTCCTATCCCTTCACTTTGCTGAATTGAACGACAGCTACTGACAGAGAACAACCCTATCATTGCCAGACAATAAAACATTTTTTTCATACGCGGTACTGTTATTCAAAACTATAATTTGCACACTATTTACTCCCCTCTCCTTGGAAAGGGGCTGGGGGTGAGGCCTCTTACAGCCACGAAAGCCACATGCCAAAGAACCTGTCATAAACCACATAACCTTCCGGTTTACGGTAGATGAACTGGCGATCAACAAGTGTTTTCAACGCCGTTCGCACCGAACTTGTCGCCTTCAACCCGTATTTGGCAATGAATTGGTGGGCAAGTGGTGCGGCAACACAGCCTTCCTTGGCCACAGCTTCAATGAGATTAGCCTGCATTTCGGTTAATGAAGCATAGTAATTCTCATAAACCGGTTTCTGTTCGCAAACGAGTTCGTTCACAATCTGACCGAAGAAATCGTCCGTAAGACTTGCTTCTGCATACTGATAAGCACGGTTCAGAATGCTTTGAATATACCATGTGATACCGTCTACCTTATGATATAACTGGCTGAACACCTCCTTACTGATACTCCGTTTCTGCGATTTGAAGAAACCATTGGCAAAAGAAAGATACTTTTCGGCAGGCACATTGTCGAGCAACATGATTTGTGAACTCTGGAAGAACGGCCGATTTGCCGAGGTAAACATCTCTTCCATGAGGTGCTGCATACTGCCTGCGAAGATGAAATAAACATTGGGAAGAAACTGAATATACGACCGCAAGGTGGCTTCTATGCCTTGATTGTTGTAGGAAAGTATCTGTTGAAACTCGTCAATTGCCACGTAACAGCGATACTTCGACTGCTGCATATAGTCGAATATCCGCTTCAGTGTCTGCGCTTCCTCTGTGGGTTTGATGTCCAAAGAGACTGAAGGCAGCCCTGTAAGCTGGTCAAAACTCATCGTAGGACGCAGGCTTCCGAAGAACTCTTGCAGTCTTTTCAGTGCTGCCTGCGGTGTAGTATCGAGGTGACCGAGTATGTTTCGCGCCATAAGTTGCACCATCTGCTCTAAGTTCTTGGTAGCGAAGATGTCGATATAGAAGCATTTTACATGCTTATCTTGCCTCTCTATCTGACTGAAAACATGCTTGATGAGTCCGGTCTTGCCTACACGTCGTGGTGAAATCAGCGTCACATTCCGATCATTTTGCAAGGCTTCGATGACCTTTTTTGTTTCGTTTTCGCGGTCACAAAAATAGCGATTACCCTTATATCCGTAGGTAATGAATGGGTTGTTGATAGTCTTCATTTCTATAACATTGCAGATTTTACGTTGCGCAAGTTACGCAATTAGATTGAAAAATGCAAGAGAAAAAGAGATAAAATGATAATAAAAGCCTCACCCCCAACCATTTGCTTTCCTGCTTATTCCTTCGAGGAAGGGTTGGTGGTGAGGCTTGAAAGCGAGACTCTTCCTATTCAAACAGCCCAGGTTCCATGACATTTCCCATGTAAGGATTACGCCCTAAGTGCTCGTAGGCCAATGGAGTTGCCATGCGGCCACGTGGCGTTCGTTTGATGAAACCCTCCATAATGAGGAATGGTTCATAGACATCTTCAACGGTTCCGGCATCTTCTCCGATGGCAGTTGCTATCGTACTGACACCCACTGGGCCACCCCTGAACTTGTCGATAATCGTGAGCAATATCTTATTATCAATTTCATCAAGACCGTATTGGTCGATATTGAGCGACTGAAGTCCTATATGTGCAATCTCGTTGGTTATCGTTCCGTTGCCTTTCACCTGTGCAAAGTCGCGCACACGACGCAGCAACGCATTGGCAATACGGGGCGTTCCGCGACTCCTCCTACTGATTTCTATGGCGGCTTCATCGTCAATCGGCACCTTCAGCAGCATAGCCGAGCGGCGTATGATGCGCTTCAATGTCTCGGGATCATAGTATTCCAAGTGCATGTTAATACCGAAACGAGCACGCAAAGGGGCTGTAAGCATACCGCTGCGTGTCGTGGCTCCAACGAGTGTGAAGGGGTTCAAATCAATCTGGATAGACCGTGCAGAAGGGCCTTTGTCAATCATGATGTCGATGCGATAGTCCTCCATGGCCGAGTAAAGATACTCTTCAACAACGGGCGAAAGACGGTGGATTTCGTCTATAAAGAGTACATCGTTGGGTTCAAGTGAAGTCAATATGCCGGCAAGATCACCCGGTTTGTCGAGCACCGGCCCACTGGTTATCTTGAAACCCACGCCAAGTTCGTTGGCAATGATATTGCTCAGTGTGGTCTTTCCGAGTCCCGGAGGCCCATAAAGCAACGTATGGTCAAGCGGTTCGCCACGATATTTAGCTGCCTCAACGAATATCTCTAAGTTCTCAACCACTTTCTTTTGTCCGTTGAAATCAGCAAATCTCAGCGGGCGAAGTGCGTTTTCAAAGTCCTTCTCTTCCGTCGATAGACGCTCTTCTCTTATGTCGAAATCTTCTGTCATGCCTAACAATTTATATTTTGCAAAGATAGTGCAAATAAGGCGAATAGGCAAGAGATAAGGAGGAAAAGAAGCCTCACGACCAACCAAGCGAAAGCCTCCCCTAACCCCTCCAAGGAGGGGAAAAAGGAAAACAAAGCCTCACCCACGACCCCTTTGCTAAGGAATAAGGAGGAAAGAAAGCCTCACACCTACCCCCTTTGCTAAGGAATAAAGAGGAAAGGAAGCCTCTCCCCCGACCCCTCCCCAAAGAGGGAGGGGAGTAAAATGCCTTGGAAATTGGAGACTGATAGGCTAAATCTGAATACTATTCAGTACATGTAGGGCGATAATTTTATGGGTTATAGAATGTAATATATCTGTATATAAATGATAATACACATGTAAATGACGCACAGTAATGGACACAATTGGAGGGCATATCACTCCCCTCTCCTTGGAGAGGGGTTGGGGGTGAGGCTTTGTCTCCATTCACTTTACCGCGTAAAGTGAATGGAGTTACGCTGTCATTTGACGCAGATTATACTGTAACTTGACGCAGATTGCACTGTAACTTGACGCAGATTGCACCGCCATTTGACGCAAATAACAACACACATTGACGTCAAGATGCACATTAATTTCAAGAAAACGAGGTAATTAGTTAATAATCAATACTTTGCAAAACACCCTCAAAGCTTGCGTATTTCGGGCTGAGGGAAAACTTATTCTGAATTTTCCTGCTATTTGAGAACTATTGTAAAGGAAAATAAAACAACCTGCTCTACTTTGCAACTCGGTTGCAAAACCTTTTCCTTACCTTTGCCAACAGAAATCAAAACAAAAGAAATATGGCACACGAAGCACATCATCACGAACATGAAGAGGAAGGAATGAACTGGGGACTCATCATCGCATCGGCGGTATTCTTGGTCATAGGATTACTTCTCGACAAACTTCCTATGTTCTGGTTCATTAATCCCTATCTCATCTTCTTTATCTATATTGTGGCCTTCATGCCCGTAGGACTGCCCGTCATGCACAAGGCATGGACGGCAATCAAGCATGAACACGATTTCTTCAGCGAGTTTATGCTCATGTCGGTAGCTGCAGTTGGCGCCCTATACTTAGGAGAATATCCCGAAGCAACAGCCGTTATGCTGCTCTATTGCATTGGAGAAGGACTGCAAGACAGGGCTGTTGACCGTGCACGCGACAACATCAAGAGTCTTCTTGCCTTTCGTCCTGACTTTGCACGAATGCCGGATGGACGCAAAGAACGACCCGAGAATGTGGAGATTGGCGCAAAGATTGAAGTGCAACCAGGCGAGCGCGTACCTCTTGACGGGCGTCTCCTTGAGTCTTCAGCCACCTTTAACACGGCTGCACTGACAGGCGAATCGATGCCGCGATTGATAGAAGCGGGGCAGGAAGTCATGGCGGGAATGATAGCCACTGACAGCGTTGTATGGCTCCGTGTGGTGCGGAAAGCCAATGAAAGTGCCATCAGTCGTATGCTGAAAATGGTTGAAGAAGCTACCGAACGCAAGGCTCCTACCGAGAATTTCATTCATCGTTTCGCGCATATCTATACACCTGCAGTCATTGCTTTGGCCTTCTTGGTGGTTATAGTGCCGTGGATGGTGTCGCTGTTTACCGCTTTCAATTATTATTTCTCCGTTTGGTTGCACCTCGCTTTGGTGTTCCTTGTCATCAGTTGTCCCTGTGCTTTAGTCATCAGTGTACCTTTGAGCTACTTCGCCGGCATCGGTGCTGCGAGTCGGCGAGGCATACTTTTCAAGGGAAGTAACAGTCTGGATGCCGTCACAAAGCTTGATACGGCTGTGTTTGACAAGACAGGAACGCTGACAACAGGAACATTCCAAGTGGAGAAAACTGTAGGACTCTCTGAAGAAGACATGGCACTTGTGGCCGCTGTTGAAGCCGTGAACAGTCATCCTATCGCCCAAGCTATCGTGAAATCCATGCAGGGAAAGGAGCTGATTGATGTGGACAAAAACCAGATTGAGAATGTTCCCGGCTACGGAATGAAGTATAAAACGTGGCTGATGGGCACGTTGAAACTGTTGAAACAAGAGGGAGTGAACTATGATGAAGCCTTGGAAAGCGTGGCCGAAACTATAGTTGCCGTGGCCGAAGACAAGCTGTTCAAGGGCTATATCCTATTGGCAGACACGCCGAAAGCCGGCATTTTTACACTGCCGAAGCGTCTGAAAGCCCAGGGAATCAAGATGATGCAGGTGCTCAGTGGCGACAAGCAGGCACTTATCGACCGCCTTGTTGTGCAGTTTGAAGATGCAAAAGACTACGTAAAAGGCTATGGCGACTTGCTCCCCGAACATAAGGTTGCGCACATCGAAGCATTGAAACACGAAAGAAGAGAGGTCGCTTTCATTGGCGACGGCATTAATGATGCTCCGGTGTTGGCATTGAGTAATGTCGGATTTGCCATGGGAAAGATGGGCGCAGACATGGCAGTAGAGACTGCCGATGTGGTCATTCAGACCGATGATCCGCTAAAGGTGGCCGAGGCAATTGCTATCGGCAGGCGTACGCGTCGCATCGTCTTGCAGAACATTATCTTTGCCATTGGCGTGAAAGTGCTTGTGATGGTGCTCGGCATTCTTGGCATGGCAACCCTTTGGGAGGCTGTGTTTGCCGATAGTGGCGTGGCATTGCTGGCCGTAATGAACAGCATGCGAGCACTGAAGAAGTAAGGAAAAGCCTCACCCCCAACCCCTCTCCGAAGAGAGAGGGGAGTGAAATGTCCTCCAATTGTACCGCATAAAGACTCCATTTCCAAGGCACTTTACTCCCTCTCTCTTCGGAGAGGGGTTGGGGGAGAGGCTGTTCTCACATCTTCGCTCTTGCCAACCTTTTATTCAATTGCATCAATGCGGGCACGAGAATACACAGCGAGAAGAAGATGTAAAGAGCAATAACAACAGGCTTCCCGTTTGCAAGCTGACTCAAGGTTGCATTTTCAAAGCCCGGCATAAGATTGGCCATGACATAGACAATGGTGTTGTTGACCCAATGAAGCACTACACCAGGCACGATACTTCCTGTGCGGTAGAACATCCAACCCAGGAGTAAACCCAACAGGAATGCATGCAGAAACTGAGCCGAATTACCGTGGACAAGTCCGAAAACGGCTGCGGAAATCGCGATAGCAATCCAAGGTTTGCTCCCGAAAAGCTTGAGAAGCGTGCGCAGAATAGCACCACGGAACACGATTTCTTCAGCAAGCGGTCCCAAGATTCCTATGGCCACATAGCCTAAAGGCTCGTGCATCATTCGTGTGAAAAGCACTTCAAGCTGCTCGGGCATATCCACTTTGAACAGCTCTTCAAGTCCGGAAGCCGGAATGATAATGCCGATTGCCGCAAGAACTACCCACATCAGCGTAGTCCAAGGGCGTGAAGACAGATAGTCACGCGATTTTGAAGTCCAGCCAAGTACTAAGAATAACGCTATCGTAATGAGGCTGGAGATGATGGTTGAAGCAATCGTAACAGCCGTATTTTCAGCGATTACCGTTCGCAAATCTGCTAATGGCAAATGCTTAAACAGCATATATCCGCCCACGACAACAATCTGGACAAAGAACTGTATCAGTATGAAAACGACCAAATAAAGGCCTGCATGAAGGATTTGTTTCCCTGTTTTGTTCATTATTCTATTTCTTTTTTAAATTGTTCTTCTATTTGCAGACGATCTTTCTGAAGCTGTTCGGCGAGTCCAAGTGCATTGTTGAACTTACGTTCTTCACGGATGCGATGAATGAAAACCACTTGCAACTGCTTGCCATAGAGGTCACCTTGGAAGTTGAAGATATTGACTTCAAGCGTCAGTTTCGAGCCATCAAAAGTGGGCCGCATGCCTATATTCATCATGCCATGAAGCAAAGTAACCGTGTTTTCTATTTTAACTTTCACGGCATATACCCCGGGAGCCGGAACCAATTGGCCGCTCTCGGTAGTGTCTATGTTGGCCGTTGGAAAGCCCATCTTGCGTCCTTGCGCAAAACCATGCACGACTTTGCCAACCAAAGTGTAGGAGTAACCCAAGCAAAGCGTAGCCATCTCAATCTCTCCGGCCTGCAGGAAAGAGCGGATAACCGAAGAACTGACATTGACACCATTCAGCACATAGGCCTGATTATGGATGACCTCAATACCGAGTTCGTTGCCATAACGCACGTAATCTTCAAAATCTTCCTCGCGGTTGTGCCCGAAACGATTGTCGTAACCGATGATAAGTTGCTTGACATTCAGTCGGTCATGCAGCACTTGCCTCATGAAATCAAAGGCCGACAAGCGTGCCGTTGCTTCATCAAAAGACAGTACGGCTGCATTGTCTATCCCCGTTTTTGAGAGCAAGAGCAGTTTATTCTCGAGCGTAGTCAGCAGCTGTGGCACGTAATCGCTGTGCAGAACTTGCCGTGGATGTCGGTCAAATGTAATCACAGTTGAAGCTAATCCATAAGCTTTCGCTTTGTCGATGACATGCTTAATGAGGTATTGATGCCCGCGATGTACACCGTCAAAAAAGCCGATTGTAGCCACACAAGGTGCAATCGCATTGTTTTCCTCACTTAAAAATATAGTATTCATACCCTTAATCTCCTTACAGTGTGTGACTATTTCCTATCCTCAAGCACCCAGAATGCTCCGATATCTTATGCAAAGAAGCTTGCCTCCGATTTGCCAAATGCAGCTATATCTTATGCAAAGATATTGCCAATGAGCACAAAGAAAGCTTGCTTTCAATTTGTCGAATGCAGCTATATCTTATGCAAAGATAGTCTTTTTTCATTGTTGAGCAATCTTTATTTCTGATTAATCTGTCAAAAATCAGAAGATATTTCCCAAACAACGGCACAACAAGAACCTATATTCTTTCTTGCAATTCTATGCTATCCGTATCGGCAAATTGGGACTCTTTCACAACAACAACCTATATTCATTTTAAAGCAGTTATTACTGATGTAGTTAATCCTAAAGGCTATTTCACAACAACAACCTATATTCATTCTTGCAGTTCCCTGTCCTTCATGTCTTTGTAACTATCCCATAAAAACGCTGTTTGCAGCCCACTTCTACATTATTTCCATATCGTTATTTCTTATTCTCCTTCGTTTTTTCCCGCTTTTATTTGGTTATTTGCTCAAAACCCACTAACTTTGCACGCGGAAGACCAATTTCTCGGACTTGTAGCTCAGTTGGTTAGAGCAACAGACTCATAATCTGGAGGTCCCTGGTTCAAGCCCAGGCTGGTCCACATTAATAATCAAGCACTTACAAAGATTTTGTAGGTGCTTTTGCTTTTCAAGGTGACCTTTAGGTGACCTTTTTAAAGGGAAACTTTTCATCAGCGACCTTTTGAGATCTCATGGGATTGCAGAGATTTTATATATATTTTTATCTCATTGAGTATCCGCTAAAGGAGAACATGATGCACATTTCCAGTTGAAAATAGTATTTCCCACTAAGTATGTTTGTGAACTGTTGAAAACGGAAAACAACCCAATTAGTAGGTCAAATTAGAGATAAACTGTTGTAAAGTTGATATACAGGAGCTTTATTTCAGGTGTTTTCTACTGTTTTTCAATGAAATTTTATACTTTTGTATTCGGATTGGGGAAACCTATGTCCAAGACATATTGCTCAATAGCTTCACAATCACCACCGCAAGTAAAAGAGCATATCATCAATATTGGGACTGCACCCATATGGGCGCAGACATCCCATATTTGATGATGGTTTGTGGTGAACCGTGAGGCGTATGGCGATTGTCTGCGCTTTTTCGTAACCAACAAGATGTAAGGGGACAGTAGATATTTAGTGTGGATAAGCATATAGTTTAGCAATCCTAAAAAGGAAGAAACTTTTATCCACAACTCCCCTTACGTTAGCCCTAAATAG
>SKDY01000197.1_pt1 | contig 47597 bp, 47 predicted proteins | sample 4826591 | NCBI WGS metagenome assembly SKDY01 (sample SAMN11008823, study PRJNA524170) | human gut metagenome | biome: Human fecal sample; material: Feces; isolation source: fecal sample from pouch patient p10, p22 | host: Homo sapiens | place: Israel: Tel-Aviv | collected 2016-06-15 | reverse complement strand
CATTGAATTTCAGCACGTTGCAGCGCACCCGTACGAAGAATGAAGCTTACCAAGTTGATTTCCAAGCGTATGACGATGGTTCACTGGGATTTGCGTTGCTGCAAGTAGAGAACTTGGTTAAGTATGACGGTCAAACCTACGTAATTAAGCAGGTGACTGATGACAACACTGGTGGCGTTCACAACGTAACAGTTACGGCAACGCACATCTTTTACCAGCTCAACAATCGGTTCCAGTACAACGTTAGACAGGGTGATAATTCATTCAGTCTAACAGACGCTTTAAAGTTTCTGTTCACAGGTATCGGTGATGGCTATTCTTATCAGGTACATGGTAAATTCAACAGCAACAAGACGCTAACGGATTTTGGTAACACGTCAGTTATCGAAGGGTTGTCGACAATCAAGAGTGCGTTTGGAATATATGCCATCGTGCCTGATAACAAGGTGATTCATCTGTACGACAAGGATTCATATGTTAAGAACACTCATAAGGTATTCAGGTATCGTAATGATACTGCCGCAGTACAACTACAATATGACGCAACCAGCATTGTGAATACCGTGCAAGCTGTATCAACCATGGAACAACCAGCATTCTCACCATTCAAGGTACAGGACGCAGATTCAGTTGCTAAGTGGGGTATCAAAGAGGGTGCCCGTGTTGAAAGTGATTCAGTCACCAGTGCGGACGCCATGAAGAACTTGGCTTCCCAGTCGTTTGTGTTGGAGCCCTCGTTGGCTATGACAGTTACATCAGCTGGGAATGAAGACGTTGCTTTGGGTGAAAATTGGACAGTACAGATGATTGATAACGGGTTCCAGACTTCAGTTGAAGTGGTCAGCATTGTAAGAGCACCGTTTGCGACATCAGCAGTTCAGATTACGTTGAACAACACCCGCAAGAATTTCCTTGACGCCCAAAAGGTACAACAGTCCGCAGTCAACACAGCAAAAAGGAATACAGGAACAACAGGTAACATGTGGGTTATCGGAAAGGTGGTCAGCTAATGACATTAAATGGAATCGACATAAGCAATTGGCAGGCTGGCATTAACCTAAGTGCTGTCCCTGCTGATTTCGTCATCATTAAAGCCACTGAGGGGACCACCTATGTATCACCCGAAGCTGATACGCAGTACCAAGGCGCTAAGTCAGCAGGCCGGTTGTTAGGTGTTTACCACTTTGCAACAGGTGCTGGTGCTGTGGAAGAGGCTAAGTTCTTCCTGAGTAACATTCAAGGGTATCTTGGAGAGGCTGCCCTGTTCCTAGACTGGGAAGGTGCTGTTGTATCACAAGGCGTTGGTTACGCTAAGGACTTTTTGGATTACGTGTACCAACAGACTGGTATCAGGCCACTGGTTTACATGAGCAAGTCAGTCACAAGCAGTTATGACTGGTCATCAGTGAGTGCCAATTATGGTCTCTGGGTCGCCCAATATGCAGATTCAAACCCCACTGGGTACCAAGATGACCCATGGACAGACGCTAAGGGATATGGTTCATGGAGTGGGCCATCAATATTCCAGTACGCTTCAACTGGGCGCCTAAGCGGCTATGATGGCAATCTGGATTTGGACAAGTTCTATGGTGATGCCAAAGCGTGGCAAGCCTATGCTAAGTCAGACCGTGTGACACCAGACCCTGAGCCAACACCAGAGCCGACACCAGAGCCACCTAAGAGCACACCTATCGTGCAATATGCTGACCCCGATGGAAATAAGGCTTATGCATATACACATTGGCAAGCTATTGAAGGTAAGCCTGACTTGAGCACAGTTGTATTGACCAGCCCGAACGGTACCAAGTATCAGTTGCAGGTTGACGATAAGGGAACTCTGACAACAAAGGTGGTGAGTGAATGATTTTAGATTTACCTGAGCGTATTTCTGGAGCTGATGATACAGCTCACCAGATTTACCAAGCGTTCTACGATGTTGGCATGATTACAGAAGTGCCGTCACCAATGGAAACGCTGAACATTACGGAATACAACGAGCAAGCATTCTCAGAAATTGGGAGTGCTTTAATTTTGCTCAAAAACAACCTCAATCGACTGGTGGACATCTTCAATGAATATCATTTTGTCGATATGGAGGGCATACAGGCCAAAGGACATGAATACTGGGGAAGCAATTTAAGTGAACTGGGGGGATCTTATGATGATTTCAACGGTCACTTGGTTGCTATGGAAAGTACATTGCAAAATATGGTTGAGATTATGATTCTCAACGGTTTAATCGAAAGGAATTAAGAAAATATGGCTACACAAGCACAATCACAGGGTCGCTATGCCGTTATTAACACGTTGCTAGACTCAACTGATGTAACATTGATTGACTCACTATCAGGACGTCAGGGTGACAATGGGCGTATCGTTTACTTTGCTATCAAGGACGGCAATTTGCCACACAACTTAGACGGCCAAAACGTTGTCCTCACGGCAAAGGATTCAGCAGGTAAGGTCAAGCAAATTTCTGGGGTAAATGACATGATTTCAGCCACTGGTGGGTTGTTCTCAATGCTAATCCCAGGAGAGATGTACCAATCAGCTGGTGACATCGAAGAGGCCTACATCAGTGTTCAAGATAACGCAGGTACGGTTATCAGCTCAATCCCAGTAACGTTCACGGTGTTGGCTAACAATATTTTGTTCACAGCTAACGCTTCAAAGGACTATATCGACTCAGTACAAAAGGCTGTTGATGAAGCAAACTCACGTATCAGTGGTTTGAATGACAACATCAAGGCGCAACAACTTGCTTATGAAACTCTGAAGACGTCAGTTGAGAATCTGGCAGGGCAAATTGATTCCAAGCAAGTGTCTATGCTGAACGTTGAAAATCACTTCACTGAAACAGCTACGTTCGACAAGGGTGTTACAGCAAGCAATGTAACTTCTAACGGCGGGGTTACGGCAAAGACAATCAGCACGCCTAACTTCAAGTCAGACGGAACTTCTATCCAACAATCAAGGGACGGAAAGACTTGGCACAACTTGGCGGACGATGACGGTGTTGTGCATAACTCTGGAAATGAAGTCCTTGCGGGTGATAAGACACTCACAGGTAACACGACGATGGCTAGTGTTAAAACATCAAGTATCAAGACCGGCTCTGTTACTGCAAACGGGTTAAGAATGGACTTCCGAGAATTTGCAGCCGGCGTAGAGGTTTGGTTTACTGGTACCTTCACAGGTGATGCGTCGTATTCATGGCACAACTTGGGTCAAATGCCTAGCAACATAACAAAACCTTTCAGCTACGTAACGGCGGTTATGGGCGGTCGTAGTGGGATTGGAGGGGTTACTACTCAAACAGACATGCTTCTTATGGTCCACATTACTAACACAGGGGCGATTCAGTATCAATTGCGCCACGGTGTTGAGAATAACACCACAGACTACAAAGGTATTGTTTTCTTTGTTGAGGGTTCTGCCAGCTACTTTAAGTGATAAAAGAAAGGCGTATGATATGAATTTTTTCCCACACGACTTAGCAGGCTGGCTCACAGTTCTGGCAACCCTAAGTGCCGCAATGTGGTTCGTGATAAAGATGACTTTTGTTAAATCGATCAACAGTTTGAATAAGACCATTGCCGGTTTGCAGGACACCTTAAAATCTTATGACACCCGCATAGATGACCACGAGAAGCGTATATCCATAATCGAAGATTGGAGGGAACATCACGATGACAATGAATAACTTAATAACCATTGCAGAAGCGTTGTGGGAGAGTGGAATCTTACCAGCGCTTTTAATTTTGGACATTGGTTGGCTATCAGCACGATTTGCCCGTAATAAGAGGCTCACAGCCTTGTTAGATATTGCCGAACATGCAGTGAATTGGGCTCAGGTGACCTTCGATGGTGGCCAAACGCAAAAAGCACAAGCCATCACGATGATTACAGATTATCTTATGAAAGCTGACAAGGCACACCTGTTCACAGCCAAGCAGATTGATGACGCTATCGAACAAGCAGTACAAGACATGAAAGGACAAAAATAATGACAGTATCAGTAAGTTTTGACGCACCACAAATTCAAGTAAGCAACAGTAACACAGGTATTGTACTATCACAGGTAATCTTGCCTTACTCAATCCGTAACTCAGAAGACTTCAGCCAATACTTAGGTGGTCAGATGACGCTAGGACAATCCGATGGCATCAAGTTGACTGACAACACGAAGGACTGGGAACGTCTTGGCTTGGCTAAGATTAAGAACATGGTGGCTGACGCAGAAATCTATGTGCCAGACCCAATCGTTGAAGTTCCTGAAGAGCTACCAGCAAGTTCAGCGACAGAAGCTCCAGTAAGCTCAGCAGATGATTCAGTGGCAAGCTCAGCAACTCCGGATTCATCAGTAGCTCCGGCAAGCTCAGCCTCAGAAGATCCAGTAAGTTCAGCAGCATCAGAAGCTACGGTGGACAGTTCAGCCACGTCAGTAGGACCAGAAGCTCCAGCAAGCTCAGCTGATGCTACGGTATCAAGCTCAGCTTCAACTCGGGAAACGACACCCCCTTCAGAACCAACAACGGAGGCTTAATATGAATAAATTGCTCAAGGGCGCTTTGGTTTCGACTGGAGCGCTTTTAATTATGGGTTCACCTGTGGAGGCTCACGCAGAAAAGGGGGACCATGGTGTCGATAACGCCATCTATCAAGGGGCCTATGGTAAGTTTGGGTATGCTCATGACAAGTTCATGATTAGCCAGATGGGTGGCTATACTGGTGCAGGCATCTATGACCAGTCTACGTATGCTACGCAGGTACAGTCCGCTATTGCCCAAGGTAAGCGTGCACACTCCTACATCTGGTGGCAAAACGTTACTAGCAACGCCACGGCAGACGCTGTCCTAGACCACTTCTTGCCAAAGGTTCAAACGCCAAAGGGGTCTATCATCGCCCTAGACATTGAGTCTGGTGCACAGAACACAGACGTCATTATGCACGCCTTGCAACGTATCAAGGATGCTGGCTACACACCTATGGTCTATGGTTACTTGAACTACTTGAAGTCTTCTACGGACTTGCAACGTATTTCTGACAGCTACCAACTATGGTTGGCTGAGTACCCTGACTATAACGTTACGCCAGAACCAAACTATAACTACTTCCCTAGCTTCAACAATGTAGGTATCTTCCAATTCACTTCTACTTATGTAGCAGGTGGGTTAGATGGTAACATTGACTTGACGGGAATTACTGACAACGGTTATAAGAACGGTGATGCCGATAAGCCTAAGTCTGATACACCAGCCATTGATAAGGGTCAACAAGCCGATGATACTTCTAAGAAGGACATTAAGGCAGGAGATACCGTTAAGGTTAACTTTAGTGCTGATAAGTGGGCTACAGGAGAGAGCATTCCTCAGTACATCAAGGGTCAATCTTATAAGGTTCTGGCTGTTGATGGTGACAAGCTATTGCTTGACGGCGTTAACTCATGGATTAACCGTAAGAATGCCGAGATTATTTCTACTAATGATACGGCAGAATTCAACGGCGTGTTTGTCTTGGATAGCTGGCGATATGAGCTGGGCGGTGTGTACGTTCGAAACAATGATATGGCTATTCCAGTAGCGGATTATCACAACGACATGCCGGCTGTATCAGTAACGTTGACCGACCGTCATGGTAACCCATTGGCGGACCAAAACGGCCTTGGCAACAACGGAGTTCCGGAATACTTCACTTTGAATGGACGATACAAGGTATTGCAACGTGTTGGATCATCTATCGAAGTAGAAATGAATGGTGAGTCAGTTTGGTTGAAGGCTGCATTCGCTAACTAGTTTTAAATTGGGCCAACTTGCGACATTGAAACAGATGCGCAAGTTGGCCCATATATAAATTAAGCCCGCTGGATTTGGATGAACTTCCTTGTCTGGCGGGCTTTTCTGTATTGAAATTGACATTCAATATGGTGCCGCATATAATAAAGGTATATCAAGTCCCCGGGCAATTATGTTCGGGCTTTTTTTATAGTAAAGTTGGAATTAAAAATGAATATACAAGATGAAGATCAAAAACTTGTAAATGTTTTTAGTGATCGAAAGATGACAATCGATTCTGAAAATGCAAGTATCTACATTAAAAATATCGGATACTATAAGTTAAAAGAATACGCAAAGCCATTTGTAAGGGATGGCCTATATGATGGACTACTATTCAGCAGTGTGTTAAAACGATATTTTTTTGATAAAAACCTAAGAATACATTTATTACATATTATTGAAATGATTGAACTAGCCTTTAAAAACAGTCTTGCCGAGCTAATAGGTAATGACTCTGGCCCATTTGGATATTTGGACTTTTTAGTTTGGGCTGATCAAGGACGTTATACCTCTGAGTATATTATTGGAGAACAATCTTTGATAAAAAATACAATTTTGAAAAGAATTAAAAATATGCATGAATATTCAAATCCAGAATATTTTGACGAAAAAAATCTCACTTTAAAAGATAATAAATATAATAAAGTAGAAAATGGTTCTCAACCTAAGAAGTATCCTACCGTTTGGCTAGCATTTGATTTATTATCATTTGGACAATTACATCATATTTACCAACTTTTACCGTTGGAAAGTAAGGATAAAATTGCTAAAAATTTTAATTGTGGTAGTTCTGAATTAAATTCATGGATTGGGGCCATGGTTTTAGTTAGAAACATTTGTGCACACAGTTATAATTTAATTGATATTGAATTTAAAACTTTGCCAAAATCTAAAGTCGAATGGAGAGAATATTTACATGTTCACGAACGAAAAAATGGTAAAACTGAGATAACTAATAAATTAGCCAGCATTATTATTCCGATAGTTTATTTGGCTCATAATATAGATCAAAATTATGGCTTTGGAGACATCTATAAAGATATTCAAAACGCCATAAAGCCTGTAAGAAAAAACGGTGAAAATCAAGCGCAAGCATTAGGCTTTAGTAGCAAGAAAAAAATGATTAAGTTCTTTTCCACTTATTTTCAATAATAACTTTAGTTGATTTACTTGAAAAAAGCCCGCTGTACTTGGATTAACTTCCTCGTCTGGCGGGCTTTTTATTGTACAATAATTAGGTGAGAAATGTCGGGCCATACCCTGCAAACTAAAATTGGATTCAGATTAGTTTGCGCCACTAAATACGAGGCTTAATATTTGCGCCATATTTGCGCCAGTGAACTCTCAAACTACTGGTGTATAAGCATTTACACATTCCCACGAACGATGAACCGTTTGTGGCCATAAGCTAAATACAAACACTAATAAACCGCTGAAAACAGTCGTTATAACTGTTTTCAGCGGTTTTTTATCGTGGTAAGTTATTTTGGTTGTTTGTTTTTCTTTTTTCGACGACCGATAAAGAATAGTGCTACCAGCCAGAACCAGGGACGTAGCCACAATGGGCGATTATCATTATTATCCATGTTGCAAATCCTCCTATGACGTTTAGCGTACTCTGAATATGACCATCGCGTTGACGGAAATATGGGGGTATAATAGAAAAATCGAAAAGTATGGGGTACATGCTTTCAAATTTTAGTTAGGGGAACGTATGACAGATAAATTAAATTTTGCAGCGTTTATGCAAGCTGGTACAACGAGCATCAGTAACTATTTACTACAACATTACCGTGACCTTGGCATGACGAACGAAGAATTGCTTGTTTACGTGCAAACGAAGGCAGGTATTGATCGTGGCGAACTAGAACCTAGCACGCAAAAAATTGGGGAGACACTTGGCTGGGATGCGCAGACGGTGTTTGGACACCTTGAGGCAATGCGCGCCAAGGGATTGGTTAATTTTGTTAGTATGCGTGATGGTGCTGGTCGCGTTAGCACACAGTTGGATTTCCAACCACTATATGACAAGTTGGTTTCTGAACCAGGTAGTGATACGATGACTGCGGCGCAGCGTGTTGCCACGCAAGGTCAACCGGTAACGCATCAGGACGATTTGAGTCGTGCAGCGATTTATAACTTAATCGAGCAAGAGTTTGGTCGTCCGTTAAGTCAAATGGAGATGGAAACTGTTAAAAACTGGTTTGACGTGGATCATTTCAAGCCCGAATTTATCAAAGCAGCGGTGCAGGAAGCGGTTTTGAATGCTGCCTTAAACCTGCGTTACATTGAGACCATTCTGGTGGCCTGGCAGAAGAAAAATTATCGTTCTGTCCAGGAAGTTCGTCAGGAGCGTCAAAAGCGGACGCAATTCAAGCAGTTGAATTCAGATGAAAAAGTTAACATTCCAACGAATGTTGATATTTTGAATACTGACTGGTCAAAATTTAAATAATAAAAAGCAAGGAGCCGAACGGTAATTAAACCATTCGACTCCTTGTTTTTTATTTAATTACTGCTGTCGTTGTTCTGATGACGAACTAGCAGGTGGGGTACTTGAGCTCTGAGCTGATGAACTAGCAGGCGTAGAAGAACTTGCTGGTTCATTTGATGCTGCTGGCGCTGAACTTTCAGCGGGTTGTGAGCTGGCTGTTGAGCTTGATGATGGCGTGTACGTTGACGTAGAACGTGAAGAATAAGAAGGTGTGTATGTTGATGCCACACCGACCGTCTTTTCGTTTGCTACGTTAGCACCGGCCACTTGGTATTCCTTCTTACCGTAAACATTAACTTGCTTAACGGTTGAAGGAACCGTCCAGTCTGATCCGTCCATTGAAGAATCAGACATTACGTAATCCATCAAGGCGCCATAAACCTTCAACATGATGTATTGTTCGTTACCAGTCAAATCGTGGCCAACCTCGTTTGGATCGTCATAACCTGTCCAAACAGAAATGGCAGCACTCTTAGTGTATCCAGTGAACCAAGTATCCATTGCTGAATCAGCTGACATGTTTGAATCTTCGCCATAAGCGACTGTTCCTGTCTTACCAGCTTGATTATAAGCATCGGTTGCAATCATCTTGGCGTATGAATCGCTGATAACCGACTTCAACATGCTTGTCATCATGAAGGCTGTAGAAGACTTCATAGCCTCTGAACCCTTAGAACTAAACTTCTTCACGGCACCACTACGGTCAGTAATCTTAGAAATGTAAGATGGCTTGTAATAAGTACCACCATTTGCGAATGCTGAGTAGGCAGCTGCTTCTTGCTCAGTTGAAATGTCGATTCCAATGGCGTTTGAGGCAACCATCTCCTTAGGATCTTCGTTAATACCGAGCTTCTTAAGGAATGCAGAAGATTTGTCATAACCAACTTCTTGCAACGTTTGAACGGCAGGGATGTTACGAGATTGTGCAATCGCTGTACGCATTGAAATCGTACCAAGGTAACGGTGGTCAAAGTCATTCACGGAGATGTTTGTGCCAGGATACTTGTAGGCATTGTCATCAACGGCGTGGTTCGTTGACCAGTTCATATCTTCGATTGCTGGACCGTATGCGACCAAAGGCTTAGCTGTTGATCCAGATGAACGCTTGGTGTTAGTTGCGTGGTTGGTACCAAATAGGGTTGTTTCTTTACGACCACCAATTTGGGCAATCACATCACCGTTGCGAGGGTCGGTAACTGTCAAACCAACTTGCATCTCATCATCAGGCCAAGCAACATAGTTTTCTGTGTTAACAATGTTGTAGGCGCGGTTCTGTACCTTTGGCTCAAGATTCGTTTGAATCGTCAAACCGTCAGTGTCAGGATTGTAGCCAAGGCTCTTCAATTCAGCATTAACCGATGTGATGTACGCTTGGTTAATCTTGGTCTTTTCTTCAGTGTTTTCAAGTTGATCTGAGTGAGTTGAGACCAAACCGTCGTCGATTGGCGTCTTCATGTACTCATTGGCCTTAGATTGCGTGATAACGCCGTTTTGGGCCATTGCTTCAAGAACTTCGTCACGACGATTCTTGGCGTCCTTTGGGTTAGTATATGGATCATAACCAGTAGGTGATTGTGGCAAACCAGCCAACAAGGCCATTTGAGGCGTTGACAATTGGTCAAGTGACTTACCGAAGTAGTAATCAGCAGCCGTCTTCATACCATAAACACCATTACCCATATAAACCTTGTTCATATAAAGCGTCAAAATTTGATTCTTTGAGTATTGCTTCTCAAGCTTCAAAGCGAGCCAAGCTTCTTGTGCCTTACGCTTCAACGTTTGGTCACTAGCCGCTGTTGAGAAAACAGTCAACTTAATCAATTGTTGCGTTAGGGTAGAACCACCTTGCAAACCAAGTGATGAACCAGTGAAGTTAGCAAATGCAGCGCCGAGAATACGGCGAGGATCAACACCGTGGTGCTTGTAAAAACGACGATCCTCGATTGAAACTACGGCCATACGCATTTCTTGTGGAATCTCAGATTGCTTGGCAATCTCACGCTTTTGTGAGCCACTTGTATAGAAAACGTCACCGTTCTTATCCAAGTATTGGGTTTGTGAAGTGCCGACAAGAGCAGCATTTGTCACTTTAGGTGCTGATGAAGCATAGTAGGTGAAAGCACCAACTCCGGCCAATGTGCCGGCTGCGCCAAGCGTCACAAGCGTTAGCAACGTATACTTTGTATAGCGCTTCCACTTTGAAGTTGGCTGGGATGTCTTCTTTTTTGAGCGTAACCTTTGCACGCGTGACATCTCTTCTGTCATAACAAATAGTTCTCCTTATACTTTACGTTGATTAAGCAATTCATCAATAGCGGTTAAGTAGGGCGTGGTTGGGTTGATTCCGAGGGGAACTAACGCACCTTCTGCCTTAATAACGTCGTATGGAATCGACTTTCGTTGGGTTTCTTGATTATCCCAATAAGTGAATAATAGCTCTGCCCAAATGACGTATGTCTCATTTAGGCTGGAAAAGCGAATAATCATGAAAGCGAGTCCATGCTGTGTAACCACTTGCTTCAAATGCTTAATCTGATGTTCATGGACATTTTTCAAAGGAAATGACTGCTTATTGGTCGTTTCCTTCGCATCGAAGTCGATATATTGCCCATTATAAACACCATTGTAATCTGTGGTAGAAGCCTGTCTAAAATATGCTTCCGTAATTTTCGCAGCTGAACGGGCGGGGTAGCTAACGTTAACAATTTGAATAGGCGTGGGCTTTTTATGAATCACAGCCGTATCTGTTGCTAGGTAGTACGCATTTGCGTCGTTCAAATCATTTTCCAATGACATGCCACGATTACTTTGGGAAACACCTTTTGAGACCGGCTTTGAAAACGCACTCGGATTAAATTGGCGTCCATTTGGATAGTTAATAGCCATTTCGTACTCCTGCGTCTTAAGGTATCCTTTATATTATAGCAAAATGACAATTATTCTGACAAACTTTCCTATAATGTAAGTAATACGTAAAGAGGTGATGACGTTGACAGTTGATGGTGAATTGCATCGAATTTGGATTACAGGGTTCCGCAGTTATGAGTTGGGCGTGATGGGGACAAAAGACCCAAAGTTGATGGTAATTAAGTATGCATTGCGTAAAATTTTGGAAAACGCGATTCAAGATGGTACTGATTGGTTGATCACTGGTGGCCAATTAGGCATTGAACAATGGGCGATTGAAGTTGCGTTGGAATTGCGGGACGAAGCTTACCCTGAGTTCCAGATTGCGTTGATGACGCCGTTTAGCAAATTTGGTAGCCAATGGAATGAAGCAAATGCCGAAAAATTGACGCAGCTAAAGTCATCAGTCAATTTTACAAGCGCTGTTTCGCAGGGGGACTTTGCAGGGCGCAATCAAATGGTGACTTACCAGAATTTTATGTTAACGCACACTGATGAAGCTGTTATTTTCTTCGATGAAGAAGCAACTGAATCAAAGGCACGATATGATGATGTTGCCATTCACGATTTTGCGGAAAACCATGATTATCCGGTGCGCCGGGTGGATTTAGACCGTTTGCAAGACTACGCAACCGAGTACCAAGAAACGCTTTGGGAAGACTAGGGCACAAACAATTCACATAAAGTGCTTTTGTAACTGAGTTTAAAACCTGTTAAACTAATAATACGAACAAAACGGAGGAGTCCTAGTGATGGAAAACGTGCTATACAACCGCGAGGAAATTTTGACGAAGGAATTTAAGAAGACGCGTATCGGTACTGGATACGATATGACGGATGTCGATGCTTTCTTGGATGAAATCATGTCAGATTATCAAGCGTTCCAAAGTAATATTGATGAATTGACGACACAAAACGAGAAGTTGAAGGCGCAAGTTGCTGAATTGACGAAGCAAGTATCAGCTGCGGCAACGGCGCCTAAGGCATCTCCAGCGCCAGTGGCAAACACAAACATGGATATTTTGAAGCGTTTGTCTAACTTGGAACGCCGTGTATTTGGTACGGCTTCAGAGGCGCCAACACCAGTTGCTGAAGAAAAGGCTACACAAACGGCTGAATAAGTGTATAATAAGTAAATACGATGTATTAGCGGGTAATTGCGTATGGCTTATGCCGTATGAGGAAAGTCCATGCTCGCACTGACTGCGATGTCAGTAGTGTTCGTGCTAGCTGAAAAAATAAGGCTAGGCAGCCGACTTGTCGGTTGACGGCCAACGAAAGACCTACGGGTAACTATGGTTGAGTAGTTGTTAAAGTGCCACAGTGACGAACCGTCAAAGAAATGCGACGGGTGGAACGCGGTAAACCCCTCGAGCGGGCAACCCAAACTTTGGTAGGGGCGCTTGACCTAACAAATTGAAGTGATGGTCGGGGAGACAGAAATGTCTGAGATAGATGATTGCCACCGGGTATTGACCGCCAATCAATATTCGGTACAAAACATGGCTTATAGCTGATGCATCAGGCAGCCGACGTCCTTGTGGCGTCGGCTTTCTTTTTGCACTTAAACCCAGGAAACTGGGATACATAACTAAGAAAAAAGGTGACAATTATGCAAACATTTAAATTGATGGCCACCATGGGAGCAGGACTTGAAGCCCTTGTTGCTCGTGAGTTGAAGGACATGGGTTATGCAACCCAAACTGAAAATGGACGCGTTTTCTTCCAAGGAACGGTTGAAGATATTTACCGCACTAACTTGTGGCTGCGTGTAGCTGATCGTGTCAAAATTGTGGTGACTGAATTTGATGCCAAGACTTTCGACCAATTGTTCGAGAAGACGAAGGCATTCCCATGGGAAGACTTGTTGCCATATGACGCTGAGTTCCCAGTAAATGGGCGCTCAAAGAACTCTATCTTGCACTCTGTACCAACTGTACAAGCAATCACGAAGAAGGCGATTGTTAACCGTTTGACGGATGCCTATCACGCGCGTGGCTACTTGCCAGAAACGGGAAACCGTTTTGTTTTGGAAACGGCCGTTGATAAGGATCATGTCATGATTACGCTGGATACGACAGGTGATTCATTGTTTAAGCGTGGTTACCGTACTGAAAAGGGTGGTGCGCCACTAAAGGAAACGATGGCTGCTGCGTTGGTTAACTTGGCTCACTGGTTTACCGACAATCCATTTGTTGATCCAACGACTGGTTCAGGAACTATTGCTATTGAGGCTGCGTTGATTGGTCGCAACATTGCACCAGGATTGAACCGTGAGTTCGATATTACGCAATGGGACTGGTTCGACAAGAAGATTGGTGAAACGTTGAAGGCTCAAGCACGTCAAATGATTGACTTTGATGTTGAGTTGGATATTGAAGGATTCGATATCGACGAAAACATGATTGAAATCGCGAAGGCAAACGCTGAAGCTGCTGGTGTTGGTGATGACATCACCTTTAAGCAATTGGCTGCTAAGGATTGGTCAACTGACAAGATTAATGGTGTGTTGGTTGCTAACCCACCATACGGAGAACGTTTGGGTGATGAGGATGCTGCTCGCCAACTTTACAGTGAGATGGGTCACATCTACAACAACATGCCAACGTGGTCAAAGTACATTTTGACGTCAGATGAAGGCTTTGAAGAAGCTTTCGGTGCTAAGGCTACTAAGAAGCGTAAGTTGTACAATGGTGCATTGAAGGTTGATTTGTACCAATACTGGGGAAAGAAGATCCGCTAATTTTTAAAGATTGAAAGGGGCAAACACATGAGTTCACTACTTGATGGCATGAACGACAAACAGGCAGAAGCGGTTATGACAACGGAAGGTCCGTTGCTAATTATGGCTGGTGCCGGATCTGGTAAAACACGTGTTTTGACGCATCGTGTCGCCCACTTGATTAAAGATTTGAATGTGATGCCATGGCGTATTTTGGCCATCACATTTACGAATAAGGCTGCCCGTGAGATGAAGGAACGTATTGGTCAACTAGTTGATGCTGAAGATGCGGATGCCGTTTGGGTCTCAACGTTCCACGCGTTGGCAGTGCGTATTTTGCGTCGCGATATTGATAAGTTGGGTTACAAGAAGGACTTTTCAATTATTGATGCCGGTGCGCAACGAACATTGATTAAGCGTATTTTGAAGGATATGAACGTGGATATCGAAAAGTATGATCCACGTTCAGTGCTTGGGGCCATTTCAAACGCAAAAAACGCGATGGAAAAGCCTGAGAAGTACGAAGAAATGGCTAATGGCCCATTTGAAGAGATTGTTGCGAAGGCGTACAAGGAGTATCAACACCAATTGGCGTTGTCGCAATCAGTCGACTTTGATGACTTGATCATGTTGACGATTGAATTGTTGCACCAAGAACAAGAAGTTTTGGAATTCTACCAAGAAAAGTTCTTGTACGTGCACGTCGATGAGTATCAGGACACCAACGATGCGCAATACGAATTGGTCACGTTGTTGTCAGCTAAGCACCGTAACCTGGCCGTAGTTGGTGACTCAGACCAGTCTATCTATGGTTGGCGTGGTGCGAACATGCAAATCATCATGAACTTCACCAAGGATTATCCAGATGCGAAGACGGTTATGTTGGAACAAAACTACCGTTCAACGCAAACTATCTTGGATGCGGCGAATGCAGTTATTGAACACAATAACGAGCGAATCGCGAAGAATCTTTGGACGGACAACGGAATGGGTGAAAAGATTACCTATTACCGTGGTCAATCTGACAAGGATGAAGCCTTGTATGTCATTGCCCAAATCCGTGATGGTGTTAAAAATGATGAGCGCAATTACCGTGATTTTGCCGTCCTTTACCGTACGAATGCGCAATCACGTGGAATTGAAGAAGCTTTGGTGAAGGCGAACATCCCTTATACGATGGTCGGCGGATCGAAGTTTTATGAGCGTAAGGAAATCCGTGATGTGTTGGCCTACTTAGCTTTGGTGACGAATCCGGCTGATAATGAAAGTTTCTTGCGTGTCGTCAATGAACCAAAACGCGGTATTGGTAATACATCAATCGAACGTTTGCGTTCATTTGCCTTGCAACAAAACTGGCCATTGTTGGATGCTGCCCAAAATGCGGTCATGATTCCAGGTTTGACGGCCCGTGCGGCTAACCAATTGACGCAATTTGCTGATTTGATTAGCTCACTTCGTCAACAAATGTCATTTGATTTGAGCATCACTGATTTGACCCGTCAAATTTTGGAACGTTCTGGTTACGAGGAGCAATTTAAGGCATCCCCAACCCCAGAAAACCAAGGCCGTCTAGAAAACTTGGCCGAATTCCTGTCAGTAACGGAAGAATTCGACAAAAAGTACGAGCCAACCGAAGAAAGCGTCTCAAAGTACGTGGACTTCCTTGGTGAATTGGCGTTGGTTTCTGATTTGGATAGTGTCGATGAAGATGCAGACAACCAAGTGACGTTGATGACGTTGCACGCTGCCAAGGGATTGGAATTCCCAGTCGTCTTCTTGGTTGGTATGGAAGAAAACTTGTTCCCATTGTCTCGTGCTGCAGCTGATGACGCCCAACTAGAAGAAGAACGTCGTTTGGCTTATGTTGGTATCACGCGTGCTAAGCAAAAGTTGTTCATTACGAATGCTTATTCACGTTTGCTATACGGACGAACGACAAGTAATATCCCATCACGTTTTATTGATGAGATTAGTCCAGAGTTGATTCAACAACCAGCTGGTCAAACGTTGTCAACGACTGCCAATCGTGATGGTGCTTTGCCATTTGCCCGTCGCACACAACAAGCGACGGCAACGACGTTTGCTGGTCGTCAACGCCAATCATCAGTGGCGTCAACGCCAACTCGCACAACATCTTCCATGACAACTAACAACCCAGGAACTGGCGCTGATAAGGCGGCTTGGACAATTGGGGATGCGGTTAGTCACAAGAAGTGGGGTGTTGGTCACGTTGTGAAGGTGTCAGGAACTGGTGAAGACCAAGAATTGGACATTGCGTTCCCAGATCAAGGTATCAAGCGTTTGCTGGCTGCCTTTGCACCAATCCAAAAAGTCAATTAACAAAGAGGGACTGTTGAATGGCAGATATTAATACGGATATTAAAGATCTTTCACAAGAAGACGCGGCGACTGAGATTGCTGCTTTGCAAGCTGATTTGAAGCAATGGGCACGTGAATATTATGAAAACGATGCACCGTCAGTTGAAGATTCAGTTTATGACGTTGCTTATAACCGACTAGAAGCTTTGGAAGCTGCTTTCCCGGCGTTGGTGACGGCTGATTCCATCACGCAACAAGTTGGTGGTCGTGAAGTGAAGTCAGATTTGCCAAAGGTTGCCCACCCGGTACCAATGTTGTCACTGGGTGACGTCTTTTCATTTGAAGAGTTGGCAGACTGGATGGCTACGACACAAAAGTCATTCCACGAACCGTTGGCATACAATGCGGAATTAAAGATTGATGGTTTGGCCATCAGTTTGGTCTATGAAAATGGGTCACTTGTGCAAGCGTCAACACGTGGGGATGGTAGCATCGGTGAAGATGTGACCGCTAACGTCCGACAAATCAAGCGTATCCCTAAGAAGTTGAACGAACCACTGACTGTTGAAGTCCGTGGTGAAGTGTACATGCCTAAGGCTGCCTTTGTGACGTTGAACGAGGAACGCGAGCGTGACGGTTTGCCAACGTTTGCAAACCCACGTAACGCGGCAGCTGGTTCATTGCGCCAGTTGGATGCCAAAATCACAAAGCAACGTCAGCTAGATGCATTCTTGTATTTTGCGGTTGATGCTGAAAACGTTTTGGGTGTTACGACGCAAGCTGAGCTGTTAGCTCGCATGGCAGAACTTGGTTTGCCAACCAATCCAACCAATGCGGTGGTAAGTTCAGAAGCGGATGTTGAAGCTTACATTACGAATCAAACAGCGACTCGTGATGACTTGGCTTATGGTATCGATGGTATTGTCGTTAAGGTTAATAACTTGGCTTACCATGAAGAACTTGGGAACACGGTGAAGGTGCCACGATGGGCCATTGCCTATAAGTTCCCACCAGAAGAAGCGTTGACGGTTGTTCGTGATATTGAATGGACGGTTGGACGTACTGGGGCGGTCACGCCAACTGCGGTGATGGACCCAGTTCAATTGGCCGGCACGACGGTTTCACGCGCCTCTCTACACAATCCAACATACCTTGAAGCAAAGGGCATTCGTATCGGTGATACGGTGACGTTGCACAAGGCTGGGGATATTATTCCAGAGATTGGTCAAGTGATTTTGAAGCAACGTCCGGCGGATTCAATTGAATATAGTATGCCGTTGGGTTGCCCGGCCTGTGGTCAGGAATTAGTACACGTTGATGGTGAAGTTGCCCTTCGTTGCATTAACCCATTCTGCCCGGCACAAGTACAAGAATCATTGACGCACTTTGCATCACGTGATGCCATGAACATCGATGGCCTTGGACCAAAGATTGTGGCACAGTTGCTTGATAAGAAGATGGTTGATCAAGTGTCTGATTTGTATCGTTTGACGTTTGAACAATTGCTTACGCTGGACAAGTTTGGTGAAGTGTCAGCAAACAAGTTACTAACGGCCATTGAAAATTCAAAGGCTAATTCAGTTGAGCGCTTGTTGTTCGGACTTGGTATCCGTAACGTTGGTGCGAAGGCTGCGAAGACGATTGCGGCTAAGTTTGTCACGTTGGATGCCATTGCTCATGCAACGGCCGAAGAAATTTCTGAATTGCCAGGCATGGGATTGATTATTGGCCACAGTATTGCGCAATACTTCGATACAGATCACGCCCAAGAGCTGGTTCGTGATTTCGAATCACTTGGCGTTAACACGCGTTATACACAAGCGGTTGAAGTTGCAACTGACACGATCTTTTCTGGTAAGCGTGTGGTTTTGACTGGAAAGCTTGAGCTGTTTAGTCGTTCAGATGCGACTGCTTGGCTTGAAGCGCAAGGTGCAACGGTGAGCGGATCGGTTTCTAAGAAGACTGATTTGCTGATTGCCGGTGCAGATGCGGGTTCAAAGTTAACAAAAGCCCAAGAACTTGGCATAGAGATTTGGTCAGAATCACAATTGCGTGATAGTATGGAAAGTAAATAATAATCAAAAACGAAACCGCTCGATGGTAGTGTCGAGTGGGTAAGAGGAGTTTTTCATGATGCGTGCACTTAAATGGATTGCTGCACTAGTTGTTGTGGCAGTTTTGGCTGTAGCATTGGTCTTCTTTGGTAACTTTTTCTCAAAGAATTCGTCATCAGTTAATAATTCTGGTACGACGAAGACGACGCGCTCATCTTCATCAAAGAAGGGTGTTCAGGTTACTGGAAAAGCTGATGACTCAGTTTATAAGACTGTCGTCAAGGACGGTAAGTATTTGACGAACAAGACCCGCGGCTTGACGGCTCAACTGAATTCCGGTAACACCTTTAATCTCGTTGGTTTCGAAGATGGGTTGCTTGACTTTTCTAAGGAGCATTTCAGTACATCTAAGTACGTGTTCCAAGAAGGTCAATACTTGTCTATGAAAACGGCTATAGATTGGTTGAATCGCAAGGTAGGCGATAATCCAACAGGACTAAATCCTGAGGATAATGGTAAGACTGACGATTCACGTGCACCAATCTACTTGCAAACAATTGAAGAACAAGACTTCATGACGCAAGACGGTGATAACTTGAAGTTGGCTGGTATCGTCATCGGTATGGGAATGAACACCCAAGACGTTTATCAAAAGGAAAAAGATGGGCCTAGCTTTACGCAAGATATTGATAAAGCTGACCGCATTGCTCACGGTAAGGAAATGGCTGCTGAAGTCGTTAAGCGTTACCGTGCAATGAAGGATATTCCTGCTGATGTCCCAATCTACGTGGCGATGTACGCCCAAGCCAAGGATGATTCATTGGCTGGTGGTAGCTTCTACAGCTGGAACGTATCTAAGTCAGGTGATGCACTTGGTTCATGGACTGACTTGAATAATCAAACGGTCGTGTTGCCAATGCAAGAAGGTACGACGTCATCAAAGTCGGTTGCAAGTTCATTGAACACGAGCTTCACAAACTTTGTCGACAAGGTACAAGGATTCTTCCCTAACTTGGCATCTGTGACTGGTCAAGCCGCATACCGTGATGGTACGTTGCGTGGTTTGAATGTGACAGTCTCAACACAGTTCTATTCAGCAACCGAAATCCAAAGTTTTGCTAATTACATTGCGCAAATCGCACCAAGTTACCTACCAAATGGGGTGCCAGTTCAAATTCGAATTGAAGCGTCAACAGGTATGCAAGCTTACGTGACGACGGACGCAAAGGACAACAAATACACAGTTACGATTCTAGGATCATACTAATTATTTGAAACCAGACCAATTTGGTCTGGTTTTTTGCTTGCATTCATAAACTTAAACAAGTATAGTAGTAAAAATATATTTTTTTGGGAGGATGAATGAAATGGGGATGCATCAATATTTATCAGGTTTGAATGAACTTGAAATGATCACACGCGCACCGGGGTACTTTAAGTATCAACCTCATTCAGTGGCCGCCCACTCATGGAAGGTTACCGAGGCTGCGCAGTTCTTGGGTGACATCGAAGAACAAGCGGGTAATGATGTTAACTGGCGTATGCTTTACGAAAAGGCTTTGAATCACGATATTACGGAACGTTTTATCGGTGATATTCGCACACCAGTTAAGTATGCGTCAGCAACCTTGCGTCAAATGTTGGCTGATGTGGAAGACTCATTGTCAGATAACTTTGTAAAGACTGAGATTCCAGTTGAGTTGCAGGAAGCATACAAGCGTCGTCTTCACGAGGGTAAGGATGACACGCTTGAAGGACGTATCTTGTCAGTGGCTGATAAGGTTGACTTGTTGTATGAAGCATACGGCGAATTACAAAAGGGTAACCCAGAGCCTGTGTTCTTGGAAATTTACAAGGAAAGCTTGGAAACGATTTTCGCTTTCCGTGACATGCCAAGTGTGGCTTACTTTATTCGTGAGGTGCTGCCAGAGTTGCTGGACGAGCAATTTCCAGGTTCAGAACAACTACAACGCATCTACATCGGCATCTTCAATGCAAAGTAGTCATAAGTTGTTATAATGATAAATAGAGAAGTCCACTGTTCTCAGTGGGCTTTTGTGTTTGTTGAGAGAAAATAACTATTAATGCAGAAAGTGAGTAGGCGAATATGATTAATCGTGATGACAGCCATACCTACGAGGTTGTGTCAAAGTATGAGCCAACTGGGGATCAACCCACAGCTATTGATAAGCTGGTAACTGGCTTGAAGAATGGCGTTAAGGAACAAATCTTGTTGGGAGCAACCGGAACTGGGAAAACCTTTACCATTTCAAACGTCATTGCCCAGGCCAATAAGCCAGTTTTGGTTTTGTCACACAACAAGACCTTGGCGGGCCAATTGTATGGTGAGTTCAAGGAATTCTTCCCAAATAATGCGGTTGAGTATTTCGTGTCTTACTATGATTACTACCAACCCGAAGCGTATGTGCCATCTTCTGACACGTATATTGAAAAGGACTCATCAATTAATGATGAAATTGATAAGCTTCGTAATTCAGCGACGGCATCATTGCTAGCGCGTAACGACACCATCGTGGTGGCTTCAGTCTCATCTATCTTTGGTTTGGGTAGTCCTGAACAATATAATGATCACGTTATTAACGTTCGTGTTGGTGACATTATCGAGCGTAATGATTTGATGCGTCGCTTGGTTGATATTCAATTCCAACGCAATGATATCGACTTCCAACGTGGTCGTTTCCGTGCGCGTGGGGATGTTTTGGAAATCTTCCCAGCGTCATCTGACGCGAAGGCGATTCGCATTGAATTCTTTGGGGATGAAGTTGATCGCATTCGCGAAGTGGATTCGTTGACTGGTGAAGTGACGGCTGATTTGGATTTGGCAACCATCTTCCCAGCAACCCACTTTATGACCAATGATGAGATTCGTGAGCGTGCTTTGAAGACAATCCAAGCCGAGTTGGACGCCCAATTGAAGGTGTTTGAAGAAGAAGGTAAGTTGTTGGAGGCGCAACGCTTAAAGCAACGTACTGAGTACGATATTGAAATGATTCGTGAAATGGGCTTCACCAGCGGTATTGAAAACTATTCACGTCACATGGATGGTCGTGCACCAGGTGAGCCACCATTTACGTTGCTCGACTTTTTCCCGGATGATTTTTTGATTGTTGTCGATGAGTCCCACGTGACGATGCCACAAGTACGTGGTATGTATAAGGGTGATCGCGCTCGTAAGGAAACGTTGATTGATTACGGATTCCGTTTGCCATCAGCGTTGGATAATCGTCCGCTCCGTCTGGATGAGTTTGAAGAACACGTTAACCAAATTATCTACATGTCAGCCACACCGGGTGATTATGAAGAAGAGCGTGTGTCAAACAAGGATGTTGCGCAACAAATTATTCGTCCAACTGGTTTGCTGGATCCTGAAATTGAAGTGCGTCCGGTTATGGGTCAAATTGATGATTTGTTGGGTGAAATTAATGAGCGTGTCGCCAAGGATGAACGTGTCTTTGTGACGACGTTGACGAAGAAGATGGCTGAAGATTTGACGGACTATCTCGAAGACGTCGGTGTGAAGGTTAAGTACTTGCACTCAGACATTAAGACGCTTGAACGAACTGAGATCATCCGTGATTTGCGTTTGGGTAAGTTTGACGTCTTGGTTGGTATCAACTTGTTGCGTGAAGGAATTGACGTGCCTGAAGTGTCATTGGTGGCCATTTTGGACGCCGATAAAGAAGGCTTCTTGCGCAATACCCGTTCTTTGATTCAGACGATTGGACGTGCCGCTCGTAACGAGAATGGTCACGTCATTATGTATGCGGATGATGTGACGGCCTCAATGAAGGCAGCTATGGATGAGACGGCACGCCGTCGCGCTATCCAAATGTCATATAATGAGGAACACGGTATTACACCACACACCATTAAGAAGGAAATTCGTGGTTTGATTGCGGTCACCCACGAATCTGACGATGACAGCAACAAGTCTGCAAGCTTCACAGAAGTGGCCTTCAAGGATATGGCGCGTCCAGATCAAGAAGCCATGATTGCCAATTTGGAAGATCAAATGCGTGCAGCAGCTAAGCGTTTGGACTTCGAAGAAGCAGCTAGCTTGCGTGATGCGGTGATGGAATTGAAGTTGCAACTTGGGGTTTAACTCCTTTTCTGCCCGAAAAGGCCTGTTGAGATGTGATATACTTGATATACGATGTTTATAGAAATTAGGGGTATATCATGAGTTTGAATTTAAGCGATATTCAAGCATTGATGCATGATTTTGAGCAGAGCTCATTACGTGAATTCAAGCTAGATACTGAAGAAACACATCTTTATCTCAGCAAGAACGACCAAGCACCAATAATGATGGCACAACAACCAGCTGCCAACGTGGCAACGCCGACTGACGAATCAGTTGTTGTGGATACAACGGTGACGATTAAAGCACCACTTGTTGGTACCGTTTATTTGGCCCCAAAGCCAGAAGCTGCGAACTTTAAATCAGTTGGTGACACAGTCGCTGTCGGTGAAACGGTGGCCATTGTTGAAGCCATGAAATTGATGACGGAAGTAAAAAGTGACGTTGCTGGTGTTATTACGGCTGTTAATGTCGATAATGAAGCTGTCGTTGGATACGATGATATCCTGTATACGGTTCAACCGGCATAGTTTGAAAGGGGTTGGGAATTTTTCCAGCCTCTTTTCATTTGATGGAGTTAATTATGTTTAAAAAAGTTTTGGTAGCGAACCGTGGCGAAATCGCCGTACGCATTATTCGCGCACTGCATGAGATGGACATCAAAGCGGTGGCCATTTACAGTACGGTCGACAAAGAAGCGTTGCATGTGCAATTAGCTGATGAGGCAATTGCGGTTGGTGGCCCACGACCTCAAGATTCATATTTGAATATGAAAAATATCGTGAGTGCGGCCTTACTAACAGGTGTTGATGCCGTTCACCCTGGTTACGGATTCCTGTCTGAAAATGCCATGTTTGTGAATATGTTGACGGATGTTGGCATCACGTTTATCGGACCACACGCAGAAACAATTGCCTTAATGGGTGATAAGGCGCAAGCACGTGAAACGATGCGCGCGGCAGGTGTGCCAGTCATCCCCGGTAGTGTTGGCACTTTGACCGATAGCGCCGAAGCAATCGCTGTTAGTGATCAAATTGGTTACCCAGTCATGTTGAAGGCAGCCGCTGGTGGTGGCGGTAAAGGCATGCGTTTGCTAAACAATCGTGAAGAGCTGGCCCAACAATTTGAGCGGGCACAAGCCGAAGCGAAATTAGCTTTCGGTTCAGCTGATATGTATATTGAGAAGGTGATGACAAATGTGCGTCACATCGAAGTCCAAATCATGCGTGATCAACAGGGTCAGACGGTCTTTTTCCCAGAGCGCGACTGTTCAATTCAACGTCACCACCAAAAGATGATTGAAGTATCACCAGCGGTTGGTGTCACGAGTGATATGCGTTCAGAGCTTGGTGTGTTGGCGGTCAAGGCGGCGAATGCCTTGTCTTACGAGAACACCGGAACGTTTGAGTTCTTGGCTGACCGTGATAATAACTTTTATTTCATGGAAATGAATACACGCATTCAAGTGGAACACCCGGTTACCGAAGCTGTGACTGGTTTGGACTTGGTAAAGATGCAGATTGCCGTTGCAGCTGGGGAGCCGTTGCCAGTCCAACAACAAGATATTCAAATTAAGCAACACGCGATTGAAGTTCGTTTGAATGCTGAAGACCCGATGCATGATTTCCGTCCAAGTGCTGGCCAAGTTGACTTTACGTACTTGCCATTTGGCGGCCCGGGCATCCGGTTTGACTCAGCGATGTATGCGGGTGATACTGTGCAACCTTACTATGACTCAATGTTGGGTAAGGTGATTGTTTCAGCGGATAACCGTGATGATGTCTTTAAAAAATTGTCACGTACGCTAGATGAAGTGGTTGTGCGTGGTGTTTCAACTAATCTAGCGGTGCAACGGGCATTGGTTAAGGATGAACGTGTCCAGCGAGGCCTTGTACCAATTGATTTTGTCGAAACGGACTTTTTGCCTGCGTGGTCAAAGGAAGAGGTGCAAGCGCCATGACCCAATTATTTGATAATCAAGCTGATAAGTTTAAGCATGCGCCTAACCCGGACGCGTTTGATAAGGTCCCGGCCGGTAGTTGGGTAACTTGTGCCTACTGCGGTGCCCAACAATACCAAGAAGAATTGGGTGAATACCTGGTTTGTGGTGTTTGTGGTTACGGGTTCCGTTTGGGGGCGCAACAACGCCTTGATTTGATGACGGATAAGTTTTCCGAATGGTATGCGGATGTTGAAATGACAACGCCGGACTTTCCTGGTTACCCTGAGAAACTTGCCAAGGCACAAGCAATGACGGACATGAAGGAAGCAGTTATGACTGGTGAAGCGGTCATTGATGGTCGACGAACTGCAGTTGCCGTGATGGATGCACGTTTCATGATGGGATCATTAGGCGCGAAAACGGGTGAGAAATTAGCCCGCTTGTTCGACGATGCCACAGCTAAGCACTTGCCAGTTGTCCTATTTTCGGCTTCTGGTGGTGCGCGCATGCAAGAAGGTATTATGAGTCTCATGCAGCTTGCCAAGGTCTCAGGAGCCGTCGCACGTCATCGTGAAGCTGGTTTGTTGTATGTGGTTGTCCTAACTGATCCAACAATGGGTGGTGTGACAGCGTCATTTGCTATGGAAGGCGATATTATTTTGTCTGAACCACACGCGTTGGTTGGCTTTGCTGGTCGACGTGTTATTGAACAAACGATTCATGAAACCCTACCAAAGGACTTCCAACGCGCTGAGCACATGCAAGCAAGCGGATTTATTGATGCGATTGTGCAACGTCCTGAGTTACAGTCATACATTGGCAAGTTATTGCGTGTGCATCAAGCACCATTGGAGGCGTAATCATGAGTGAATTAACACCAATTGAAATTGCGTGGGCCGCCCGTGAAGACCGTTTCTTGGCGCGTGATTTGATTGCTAATATCGTGACTGATTTTCAAGAATTTCATGGTGACCGTGCACAAGGTGATGATCCAGCCGTGATTGGTGGTGTGGGGATGCTCGGTGAGCAACCGGTCACGATGATTGCGATTAATCGTGGTGATGAGATGGCTGAAAAGCTTCAAACCCGTAATGGTTCACCTGAAGCTAGTGGTTATCGTAAGGCGTTGCGTCTGATGCAACAAGCTAACAAATTCAATCGACCAATCATTACGTTGATTAATACACCTGGTGCCTTTCCTGGTAAAACAGCGGAAGAAGGTGGTGTCGGCCAAGCAATTGCGGAAAGCATCGTGCAAAGCATGTCGTTCACCGTACCGATGATTGCCATTATCTATGGTGAAGGTGGGTCAGGTGGTGCTTTGGCTTTAGCGACAGCGAACCAAGTTTGGATGTTTGAGCATTCTATTTATGCGATGCTGTCACCTGAAGGGTTTGCTTCAATTATGTTCAAAGATGCCAAGCGTGCACCAGAAGCGGCCGATTTGTTGGGCTTAACGCCACAAGAATTATTGGCGAAAAATATCGTGGAACGTGTCATTCTCGAGGGTAACAATCGCAGCCTGTTTTATGCAAACTTGCGTCGCGATTTATTGCGAGCGATTGACGAACTGTTCCAGTTGGGACCAGAAGCAATTAAGGTGCAACGACAAATGCGATTTGATAAATACTAGAAATCTTAACGGTATCTCGTGATTGAGATGCCGTTTTTTTCTGGACTGAACTGGTAGCAATCAGTCGCAATATTTGACATGTTAACAGAGCTAAAACGGTTTAACCACAAAATCAAAAACAGTCGGCAAAAGTCCGATTAAATACCGAAATTTTGCCGACTGTTGATATGCTTAGCCGTGATGTTATTGTTGTTTTTCGGTGATAACTACCATTTTGTTAATGGTGCACTAAACCAGCGCCCATTAAGAACATCATGAACCAGCTTGTCCTTTTGTTCAGATGTTAACGTTTTATCTTGGTGCATCTGCTTGATGATTGACGGACCACTTTGGTTAGCGTGAATCAACTTTTGTTCGACACGCTTGTCAGTTGCGGATAACACGCGGATGTTTTTTGCTTCGCCAGTAAAAGGTGGCCAATCGCTTTTTGCTTGGCTTGGGTGTGAAGTGGTCATGAAGCGATAGATTGAGTTCTGGAAAGTATTGGCGATCTCTTTGGCCCCGGTGCTTTGATAAGTTTTACCGACATATGTCTTATAATTTGTGTTATCAGTATCTAGCAATGGCACAAATACACCGTGAAATGAACGCAGTAATTTCATTTGGCTGGTTTGGTCAATCGCATTTTTATCTGCACCAAAATCCAAATGTAGGGCATATGTTGGTGCGGTGCGGTGTTTGGTCATTTTTTCAGCTGATCGTTGTACGTTGAAATATTGGTACAATTCACCACCATACTTATTCACAAATCGGAATTCTTTGGCAATTGTTGATTTTCCAGTTAGCTTACCATCGCTAAAGGCTGATTTGAAGTACGGGTCGCTTAATCCGAATAATGAAAATTCTTGTGATCCAGTGGTCATTAAAACGGGGACATTCAAGTATTTTTCAGTGTTGAAACCTTGTTTTGGCAAAACATACCCATCCCGATACAAATGGGGGAACCCAGCCATCCGAATACCAGCATCGCCACCTAATTGTGCGGTAATCCGCTCAGCAGACAAATTATTTAGGTAAGCTGCTACTTCAGCATCAGAAGACAAAAGCCATTTTTTAGCGGTTGCGACGTCGGGTTTGATACCGTCATCAACCACCAGCGGGGCAAGTTTTTGAGAAAAAATTTGTTGTGCATCTTCAGGGCTTGAAGTGGTCATACCACCACTGAAGACAATGGCCTGTTTGAAATCGTTCTTAAATATGGGAGAAATCAACATTGCCATGACATCTCGTCCGCCAGCTGAGAAACCCGCTGCGGTAATATTGTCAGGATCACCTCCGAACTGGCTAATGTTATCATGCAACCATTTAAATGATTGGTGCATGTCGAGCAGGGCAAAGTTACCAGAATTTTCTGCTTTTGTTCCCGTTTTAAGTGCTGGCAAAGGATTAAAGCCAAGGCCTCCCAAACGATAGTTAATTGAAACAAAAATAGCGTTATGTCTTTTTACAAAAGACGCCCCTGATAGTTCAGTTGAGAGGCCACTCTGATTATTGCCACCATGAATATAAACAAGGACTGGTAATTTCTTGTGCGTGGTTTTTGACCGATAAATATCTAGCGTTAGATCGTTTTCAAATCCTTTAGTGACCGGGGCATTTACCGTAGATTTGCTACTATCCAGTTGGATATCACCTTGTCCGGGCACAGTTGCATCACGAGTACCTTGCCATGCAACTGGAGTCGTTGGCGCTTCATAACGTTCGCTGTGGCCATAGGGAACGTTAAACCAACTATTAACACCGTTCTCAGAACGCCCTTGTACGGCACCACTTTCAGTGGTGACAGTATGATTGTCCGCTAGAACTGGTGTGAAGTTTAAGCCAGTTGCGATTAGACCAGTAACGACACTTGTTGAAATCTTTTGTCTCATTGTGAGACCTCCTTTTGAAACCGCTTTCAAAGGAAATGTAACAATTTTCAAGCTAATTAACCAGGTTTATCAACAAGGTCGGCAAAAATTAAGTGAGTTATACGCAAAAATTAAAATTTTTGATACCTAGCTTAAAAGACCACAGACTATGATATATTGCGGATAGGGAAAGGTGGCAATTAACATGCAAACAATACTAGGAAGTAACGGCCAAATTGGGACGGTACTTGCCAAAGATTTATATCAACATTACACCAAGGAAATTCGCTTAGTCGGTCGGCATCCCCAGAAAATTCATGACACTGATGAGTTGATGGTCGCTGACTTAACGGACCCAGCGCAAACATTTGAGGCAATAGCCGGCAGCGAAGTTGTATACTTCACCGTGGGATTACCAATGGATGCAACGACTTGGGAAGAACAATTTCCGCTAATTGTTGAGAATGTGATTCAAGCAACAATTAAAGCTGATGCTAAGTTAGCATTTTTTGATAATACGTATATGTACAGAAAAGATGCGACACCTCAAATGGAAGCAAGTCCATTCGTGCCAGTGGGGCGCAAATCAGTGGTGCGATCAAAAATTGCAACACGACTATTAGCTGCAATGGACAATGAAGGTTTGCAAGCGGTGATTGGGCGTGCGCCGGAATTTTATGGACCCGATCGTACGCAAGGGATTACAAACGGGATGCTTTTTGATCGTATTAAAGCCGGTCAAACACCACAAGTACCTGTAAACGACACTGTTTTAAGAACGTTTATTTGGACGCCCGATGCAAGTCGTGCGTTGGCATTGTTAGGAAATACGCCCGATGCTTACGGGCAAACTTGGCATTTGCCCACTGAACCAGGCATCAGCTATAAAGATTTGATTGCCTTAACTGAACAAGTTGTTGGGCACGAGGTAACGTACGACATTATCTCATTAGACGTATTTCGCGAAGAAGCACGTGAAAATCATATTCGCGCTGAGCAACTTGAAATACTGGTTCGTTATCAATACGACAACATATTTGTAACTGACAAATTTACGAAGCGCTTTCCAACGTTTAAAGTGACCTCATTTGCTGACGGAGTTAGAACGATATTGGCATAGAACTGTCCACATGGTGATTCAGATGGAGTCATCATGTTTTTTTGTGAAGTATGTCATCGATAAAAATACGTCAATTAAGGTCAAAAATCGGTGCTTCTCATCAGAAGAAAGCGTTTACAATATTGTTATCGAAACGACATAAGAATTTATGGGGGATAACATGGGACTTAAGTTGAATGATGATTTTCTTTGGGGTGGCGCGATTGCGGCCCATCAAGCAGAAGGTGCCTGGCAAGAAGGCGGTAAGGGTGTATCAATTGCGGACATTCTTACTGCCGGTAGTCACCAACATCCACGTCAGATTACTGATGGCGTGATTGAGGGATTGAATTATCCAAATCATCACGGCATTGATTTCTACCACACATACAAGGAAGATCTTGCCTTGATGGCAGAAATGGGATTTAAGGCCTTTCGAACATCAATCGCTTGGACGCGTATTTTTCGAAACGGCGACGATGCTGAACCAAATGAAGAGGGGTTGGCATTTTATGATGACTTGTTCGATGAGATGCACAAGCACGGTATTGAACCGGTTGTGACATTGAACCACTTTGAAATGCCGTACCACTTGGTTACAGAATATGGTGGCTGGGGTAACCGTAAGTTAATTGACTTGTTTGTGAATTATGCCAAGGTTGTCTTTGAGCGTTACCAAGATAAAGTGACTTACTGGATGACGCACAACGAAATTTCTAACCAAGCGGCTGTTTCAAACGATCCGTTCTTTGAATTTATGGTTTGGACAAACTCCGGATTGAAGTTTTCAGAAGATGCTACGTTAGCTGAAAAACAAGCTGCTATGATGCAAGCTGGTCACTATGAGTTGGTGGCGTCAGCTAAGGCGGTTAAGTTGGGTCATGAGATTAATCCAAACTTTATCATTGGTGGGATGGTAAATGTTGCTGCGCTTTATCCGGCTAGTCCTAAGCCGGCAGACATGTTAGCTTTCCAAAAAGCGCGTCAAACGCGTGACTGGTTCACAGACGTGCACGTTCGTGGCGCGTACTCAACTGAGATGGAAGCCTTCTTTGAAAAGACTGGCGTTCGCGCTGATGTCACAGATGAAGACCGTGCTGACTTGTTGGCCGGTACGGTTGACTACATGGCCATTTCTTACTATAACTCTAAGACGGTAAAGGCTGCGACTGATGCTGATACAGAGATTGATAATCCATCACATGTTGAAACAGTTAAGAACGACTATGTAAAGGTTAATGACTGGGATTGGGCAGTTGATCCACAAGGATTACGCTATGCGTTGAATGAATTGAACGATATGTACCCACGTTTGCCAATTATGATTGTCGAAAACGGATTTGGGGCATACGACACTGTGGAGAATGGTGAGATTCATGATCCGTACCGCATTGATTACCTGCGAGCTCACGTGGCTGAAGTTGAGAAGGTAGTTGTATTGGACGGCATTCCAGTGATTGGATACTTGTCATGGGGACCAATTGACATTGTTTCTGCCGGAACGGGTGAAATGAAGAAGCGTTACGGATACATCTATGTTGATTTGGATGACATGGGTGAGGGTTCAGGAGATCGTTTACGTAAGGATTCATTCCACTGGTACAAGGAAGTCATTGCGAGTCATGGTGAAAACCTAGGCGACTAACAATATGATGCCCATCATCGCTTATATCCTTGTAGGACCAACGCTACCTTAAAATTAAAATATCACAATCTCAAATAATTAATTGATGGGCATCTTACAGACCGTGCTGAATGGCGCGGTCTTTTTTGATAAAAAAGACATATACGCATTTGACGCACAAAATCAACAATAGTCTCAATTATTCAGCATATTATCACCAATAGTTATTTCTACAATGAAACTGGATAGGAAATATGCTGCAGGAAAATGTGAGGATATTCAAATGAAAATTATTGTTGCTGATACCTATGATGAAATGAGTCGGCTTGCTACCCATAAATTGCTTGCAACGATGCTTAAGTCTGGGCGTGTGAATATGGCCATTACAGCTGGCAATACGCCTAAGGGTGTCTACCAGTTGCTGGTGGATGAAGTCGCGGGACGTGATTATTATGAGAACGTTCATTTTTACAACTTTGATGAAGTGCCGGTCAACGGTGAGCCTGAAGGTGTGACGATGACTAATTTACGTCGTCTATTCTTTACGCCGGCAAAGGTGTCTGAATCACAAATCGAGCGCCTGACACCTGAGAATTATCAAATGTGGGATGAAAAGCTTACGGCGGATGGTGGTTTGGACTTGATGTTGATGGGCCTTGGTGCTGACGGTCATTTCCTTGGTAACGTGCCTGGTGCCACCAAGTTTGGCAATCAGACATATCGCGTTGAAGCTGATGCGACACCAACCTTGCGTGAGGTGCTAGTTGACGAAGTTGGTGGTGATGAAAGTAAGGCACCTGACTTCTATGTTACGATGGGGCCACAGTCTGTTATGACCCAAGTGCGTGATGCTGTCATGATTGTGAACGGTAAAGGTAAGGCGGCGATGGTTAAGCAGGCTTTCTTTGGACCGGTCACAGAAGATGTGCCATCAAGTATTTTGCAGCTACATCATAATTTCACGTTGATTTTGGATGCCGATGCGGCGAGCGAACTGAATCTATAATACAAATACAACCTCAGTGGCTGTTCTTGCGGCGATTGAGGTTGTATTTGTTTTTATCGACTGAAGCTCGTATACTGACTAAAACTTGGTTTTACGGGGGTAATGGGGATGACTTTAATTGAAAGAGTAACTGACTTAGATAACTTTGAGAGCGAGCGCTTTTTGTATCGACATGCGACTGAAGAAGATGCCGCTGATATGTTTGAAATGTTTCATAATCCAGAGGTGCTAAAGTGGATTCACGTACCGATGCCGGAATCAATCGCACACACTTTAGAAATCAGCATAAAGAAATTTCATTTAGCTGATCCACTGGGCAAGTATGTCATTGTTGAAAAAGCAACTAACAAAATGATTGGTAGCATTGATATCCGACCAACCGAGAAAAACAATTCGGCTGAAATTGGGTACGCCTTGAATCACGCTTATTGGGGACAAGGGGTTATGACTGAGGCGCTACGGACGGTGATCACGGTGGGGTTCGAACAACTAGAGTTGCACCGCATTGAATCATTCCACGCACCAGAAAATATTGGCTCGGGACGCGTAATGGAAAAGGCTGGCATGCAATATGAAGGAACACTGCGTGATTATGAGTTATTACCAAATGGTCGATACGTTGACAGTAAGGTCTATAGTATTTTAGCGACTGATTATTTCAAGTCAGAAGACTAATGTTAGTACTGGAGGGGTAAATGAACACATATCTGATTTTGCTCCGGGGGATAAATGTCGGTGGCAAACGTAAAGTCAAAATGAGCGAGTTGCGTGAATGGTTTGTACAACAGGGGTTTCATAACGTCATCACGTTCGGAAATGCTGGTAATGTTGTTGCCGATGCTGAATCTGATATGGTTGATTTTGCCAGCCTTGGTATCGCATTATCAGCACATGAGGGCTTTGAAATACACCTGTCCGGATTGTCGGTAGCCGACATTAACGATATGATGAGTCATTCACCAGACTGGTGGGGAATCAAAGATGACGGTCGGCATGATTTGATAATTGCCAGTTCGGAAGCAGAAGCGAAACGAGACTTGGATGAGTTCGCACCCTACATTGGACCTGAAAATCGCGTGTTGCTGTACAGACGTTTCATTTTCATGAGCACTGGTGCAGAACTTCGTAATAAAACCAGATTATTGCGGATTAGTACAACGACTGCGTTTGCTAGAATAACCGTGCGTAATGCGAATACCATGCGGAAGTTAACGACACTAATGAACGACCGACATCATGACTTGTGATTAGTCACGACAAAACGTAAGATGGAGATAAGTATTATTCAGTTCAAAGGAAGTAATAAACATGTCAAAAACGCTAATTGTGACACACACTGACCTAGATGGCGTTATGTCAGGCTTAGTCGCTAAGTATGCGACGGCAAATGAATCGGATATTCGTTATGCAGATGCTGGTGCTGCTGGTATTGATGCCGTGTTGGAAGATGTTTTGGCTGGGGATGATCAATATACCCAAGCAATCTTCTTGGACAACACGCCGTCAGCCGAAATGTTGGCTAAGTTCCATAACCAAACCAACCTAACGCCAACAGTTTATGACCACCACGTTTCTAATCAAGACGTTTGGGAATCGGCCACTGTTGATGCCACATTTGTGACGGATCAGACTGGTACGTCCTCTGCGACTGAGTTGGCGTTTAATGACAATCAAACTGCACTGGCAAAGTTACCATTCCTACCAGTCTTGGTTAAGTTGACTAACTTGTACGATACGTGGACTTGGCAAGATGAGCGCTATGCTGATGAGCAACAAACTGGTCAACATGCGCAAGTCTTCAATGAAGTGTTCAATTTCATTGGTCGTGACCGCTTCAGTGCGTTCATGGATGAAGCAACGAATAAGACATTTGCTGAAGTTGATGTGCCAAGTGCCGTGTTAGCAACGATCTTCTCAGACTTGATTATGGCGCTGGTGTACGAACGTATTAAGTCTAACCAAGACTACGTTGCTAAGAAGGCAGAAAAGGCTGAATTTGCTGATTTGGTTTTGCCTGACAAGACGTACCACTATGCTTATACAACAGCATCTAGCCAGATGTCAGAAATCGGGAATGCGTTGACTAACTTACCAGATGTCGATTTCGGCTTGGTCATTAATAACGGCAAGTTGTCATTCCGTGTTGCGAAGGATAAGGATGTTGATGTCTCAGTCATTGCTGGCTACTTTAATGGTGGTGGACATGCTAAGGCATCGGGTGCGAAGTTAGTGATGGATTGGCCAACAATCATTCAGAATGCGCGCAATAAATAAACTGTTTGTAGGGATAGATTGGTTGTCGCCAGGCTATCCTTTTTTGTTGTATAGCCATTCAAGGACATACAATCCGGAATATCGGTCCACTGTTTTGTAAGCGTTTTCAAAATATAAAGACAGCCAAATTAAATCTTAGGTATACACTTACTATATGGAAGCGAGTAACAAAGTTGTTTTTACAAATAGGGGGATTAAAATGACTTACAACGCAAGTACAGCAGAAGAAAAGTTAGACATCATTGACTTGCCACGTTTGCGGACTTTAGTCGAGTCACGAACGGAGTCAGGGGCATTTGGTTATGTTGATGGTGGATCATCGGATGAGCAGGTGCTCCAGGATAACGAAACGGCATTTCGTCATTATCAATTGATTCCGCGAATGCTTCAAAACATTGCAGAGCCTGATATGACGACAACGCTCTTTGACATTCCGCTTGGGATGCCGATTATTGCAGCACCAATTGCTGCCCAAGGATTGATGCACGAAGGTGGGGAAAGCGTCACTGTAAAGGGTGTTGGGGCAGCAAAATCTATTTTCAGCGCGTCGACCTATGGGAATGCCAGTGTTGCAGCCGTTGCCGAGGCGTCACCGGAAACACCAAAGTTCTTCCAACTGTATAGGTCGCGTGATGATGAGTTTAATCAATTTTTGATTAATCAAGCAGTTGAAACGGGGTATAAGGCCATTATTTTAACGGCGGACTCGACGTTAGGTGGTTATCGAGAAGCCGATATTATTAATAACTTCGAATTTCCGTTGCCAATGGATAATTTAGCGGCCTTTTCTAATGCGGCTGGTACAGGTGAGGGCCTTAGCATCGCTGAAATATACGCACGCGCCAAGCAAGACTTAGCGTTGTCTGATATTACGAAGATTAAAGATATGGCAAGCGGTTTGCCAGTGATTGTAAAGGGAATTCAAGATCCAGAAGATGCATTGGCAGCCATTGCTGGTGGTGCAGATGGCATTTGGGTGTCAAATCACGGTGGGCGTGAACTGAACGGTGCACCGGCTTCGATTGACGTCCTTGCTGACATTGCGAAAGCCGTTAATCATCGTGTGCCGATCATCTTTGATTCAGGCATTCGTTGGGGTGAGGACATTGCAAAAGCAATTGCGCTTGGTGCAGATGTCGTAGCGTTGGGACGACCAATGCTATGGGCGCTCAATCTTGGCGGGGCTGCAGGAGTTCAGTCAGCATTTGAACACTTGGCGGAGGAGTTGAAAATTGTCATGCAGCTTACGGGTTCCCACACAGTGGCCGAATTGAAGCACGCAAAAATTATTGAAGCGAAATTTTAGTTTGTAACTAAGAATTGTCAGGGATAATAATGCATTTAAAAAGGGATCGAATGTATATTCGATCCCTTTTTAGTGTATGTTGATGCCCAGGCTCTGAATAAGCAAGGCGGATTGATACGTATTAATTGTCATACCAGCAGCTAGGGCTGGATCAAATAATAAGGTTTCAAAATTTGCATTTGATACATCAAGGTTTGCCAGCTTACTACCAGCAAAATCACTGTTATCAAGGTCACTTTCGACAAAACGAAGTGATTTTTTAATGCGAATGCCGTGGAAGAAACTATCACGAACACGTGTGCTATTGAACACGACGTTTTGGAAGGTCGTCCCGCTGACGTTGATGAAATCAGCCAATGAGTTGTTGATTTCGGTATCGCGCCACTCACTTTGCAGACCTGAGAAGTTAACCCCAGTTAGCTGGGTGTTATTAAAGCTAGTGCGATAGAAAATGGCGCTGGCGAAATCAGTATTTGATAAATCAACGTGATCAAATACGACATCTGACCAAGTGCTATCTGAGAAGTCATCTTGGTCGAACGTCACACGTTCAAATGTGACATCCTGTATGTTAATGGCACGACTAGAGTAGGTGAAGTGAACGTTACGGTAGGTATTGTTTGGTGTAACATCATCCAAACTAATTGTGGTATCAGAAATAAGCATGAAAACTCTCCTTAAGACTTAAAATTTTAAACCATCCCCAGCCAAAGTAAAAGCCTTACATCAACTAAGATGCGAGGCTTCATTTGTTATTCAGCAGTTTCTGTCAAACCTTCGCTCAAGGCTTTAATATTCTTGGTTGCGAACCACAAGAGTAATCCAGCAACAATCGTGATAATACCGATAATCAAGAAGTAATTGATTTCAGTAGACTTTGAGTAAAGTTGTACCAATTGTGCGTTAGCTGCTTGTGCCGTTGCGTCAGACAAGTTCCAGACCGTCAACATTTGCGCTTGGAAGGCAACGGGGGCCATCTTAGCAGATGCTGACAAACCGACTGGTGAAATCAACATCTCACCAACTTCAACCAATGCCCATGAAGCAACTAGCCACAATGGATTGAATTGGTGATTAACACCAAACATCATGCCTGGCACGGCCATCCAAACGAATGACAAACCAGCAAATGCCAAACCAAGTGAGAACTTTACGCCAGTTGAGGGTTGCTTATCGCGCAATTTCTTTGACCAAAGCCAAACGAAGAATGGCGTGAACAACATGATGAACAATGGATTCAATGATTGGAACCATGAAGCTGGCATACCGTGTAGCGCCGTTTGATTTGAAGCGAACAAGGCCAAGACAACTGAGCCCTGTTCCTCAATTGACCAGAACAGCATTGCCGCAATGAACAAGGGAATGTAGGCCCAAACACGCTTACGTTCTGTCTTAGTGGTCTTCTTTGAGGTCAACATGACAACAAAGTAAATCACTGGCACAAGGATGGCGACGAACGTCAACAAGTTAATCACACTGTTAATTGACAAACTGTGCGTACCAGCCATAATGCCGATAATGGCAATGAATGCGATAACGATTCCGGCTAACTTCCACATCAATGGGGCGATTTCATTAGGTTGTAATGGGGATGGTGCTTGGTGTGAGACATCCTTAAGGTGCTTACGACCATCCAATGAATATTGCACCAAACCGAAGAACATTCCGATAGCGGCTAACGAGAAGGCAACGTGGAAGTTAACGTGCACTTGGAACCAACCAACTAGCAACGGTGCGATAAAGGCACCGAGGTTGATACCAAAGACGTAGATTGAGAAACCGGCGTCACGACGTTCATCGTTGGCGTCATACAAGTTTCCGACCATTGTTGCCACGTTGGGCTTTAAGAGTCCAGTTCCGAGTGTAATCAAGGCAATTGAGCCAAACAACCCAATTTCATGCAATGGCATTGCCAAGGCAATGTGACCGAACATGATCAAGACACCACCGTAGAAAACGGTACGCCATGGACCAAGGACACGGTCAGATAGATAACCACCAACAATTCCCGATAGGTAAACCATTGACCCATAAATCGACATGATAGCAGCACCGGTGGCTTCGTTAAATCCCAAACCGCCTTTGTCGGCCGCATAAATCATGTAGAAAAGTAAAATGGCACGCATGCCGTAGTATGAAAATCGCTCCCACATTTCGGTGAAGAACAAGGTCATAAGGCCTCGAGGTTGGCCGAAGAAGGAGGTGTCGCGTTTCTGTTGCATCAGAAAAAACCTCACTCTTACTGGTTATATTTTTGTCTAGCGAAAAATTGTTTCCGCAATTCGTCATAACGATAGAAACTAGTCTACGCCGATTATGAGCTGAAATCAAATAATAAATAAGTATTTTCTCATAGTGCAATAAAAAAATAGCGGTTGTCGCCTGACAAACCGCTATTTTTGTTCTCATTAAACTATTAAAGTGTGATAGTTTCAGCTTCTGCAGGTGCAACTGCTGGTTGTGGCAAGATTTCTGCCGCAGCTTCACGATCCAACAACAACGTGAAGTTAGGGTGGGCTTGCAAGATTGAAGCAGGTACATCTTCACTGATTGGGCCAAAGAAAGCTTCCTTAACGATTTGTGCCTTCTTCTTACCGAAAGCAATCATCAAGATTTCCTTAGCACTCATAATTGTCTTAGGACCCATGGCAACGTATCCCTCAGGCACCTTGTCTTCTGAACCAACCGTGTGAACCAATGCAGCGTATACTTGGTCGTTAGCTTCAGAAGGGATGTAACGCGTACCGTCTTCAAACTTCGTGACACCTGGCAAGTTACCAGCGTAACGACCATCTGAACCAATTCCAAGCAACATAAAGTCCAAACCGTTTGCTTCGGCCAAACGCTCGTCCAATGTATCCCAGTTTGACAAGTCCAAACGGTGGTAAAGGTAAGCAGGCATTTCAGCAGGGTTCAAGAAGTACTTACGCAACGTTGACGTCGTTGTACCTTCTTCAGAACCAGCTTGTGGGACTTCATCGAAGTTCCACATGTGCAACTTTGGCATGTTAGGGTCGTGGATACGCTCCGTGAACTTTTCCAAGCATTGCTCGTATGAAGCAACAGGGCTTGTGCCAGCCGTCAAGGCAATGTTTTGTACCTTACGATCGTAAATCTTGTTCAATAGAATCTTTGATGTCTCGTTCGTGACATCTTGCTTTGTGTCTACAATTTCAATTCGCATATTTTTTAATTTCCTTCTCTTATTAACTGTCAGTTTGACTTAACACTAACTAGTTTATAGGGGAATTTTGAACAATGTTTGAATTAACCACCGGAAATTATGTGAATTGGTATACATTGGTATATGATGAAAGCGCAAACATTGCCAGAACAACGTTTGCGCTTTCGAGTGTCTTAATGCTTTTTTAATGAATTGAGTGCATCTTGGATGCGAGTTTGTGCTTCCGTGATACGTTCCAAACGGGGCTTGTTCTTGAAATTCATTTTCTCAACTTGAATTTGAACATCTTTCACAAGTGCTTGCACGGCTGGCAACTCTGCTTGGACATTGGCGAGAGATGCCTTCACATCCTTAGTCGCTGATACTGTCCGCTTCGTGTCCGTCGTGAAGTGTGTGACTTGCTGCTTCAAGTTGGTAAACCAATCCTTGAGTGCGTCCATACTTAGTCCTCCATATGACTGGCGATGTTAGCAGCCAGTGTCTTATAAGTGTCTTCGGCTGTTTGTTCACTGTGATCAGGCATTGGAATATCAAAACCGTCATTGGCATAACGTGGAATCAAGTGGAAGTGAGAGTGGAAGACAGATTGTCCTGCAGCTTCACCGTTGTTTGACAAAATGTTCAAGCCAATAATGTTTTCGTCGCTGGCCTTAATTGCACGGGCAATTTTTGGTAGCTTTGACAAAACACGCGCAGCCAAAGCTTCATCATATTCAAAGATGTCCGCCACGTGCGTCTTTGGCACAACCAATGTGTGACCAGGCGTAACTTGGCTAAGGTCTAGAAAAGCCAATACGTCATCATCTTCATAAACCTTATAAGCAGGAATATCACCTGCAACAATCATATCAAATACATCTGCCATGGAAATGCCTCCTAAATATCATCTGTTATCTTCATTATACCCTGACTGCTGTAAACTGTCCGTTGTTAAATTTCGATGAAAATTTGCTATTATATAAGTACATTAAAAAATCGAGAGTGACATTATGACATTAGAAATTGAACACTTATCAGGTGGCTACGGCCAACTAACTGTTTTAAATGATGTCTCATTCACTGTACCAGATGGTCATCTAACGGCTTTAGTTGGGTTGAACGGATCTGGTAAGTCAACGACAATCAACCATATCATTGGTTTGCTTGCACCTAAGCAAGGATCAATTGTCTTGAATGGGGTAACACTACAGACACAACCAGAAGCATTCAAGCGCCAAATCGCTTACATTCCAGAACAGCCGGTCCTATATGATGAGCTGACGTTGCGTGAGCACTTAGCCTTAACAATTTCAGTTTATCAATTAGATGAAAAGATGGCTTGGCAACGCGCTGAAGAATTGCTCACAACTTTCCGTTTGGATAATAAACTAGATTGGTTCCCAACTCATTTCTCAAAGGGAATGCGCCAAAAGGCTATGATTGTGATGGCCTTCATCACGGACGCGCCATTCTTTATCATTGATGAACCATTCCTTGGACTGGACGTTATTGCGGTTAACGACCTGTTAGCGCTAATTGACCAACGTAAGCATGCCGGTACGAGTTTCTTGCTAACAACGCACGTCTTGACGACGCTGGCTGACCACGCGGATGAATTTGTTTATTTGCGGGATGGTGAGGTCGCTGCGACTGGGCTGGCAAGCGAATTCGCCGAAAAGGTACCTGAATTACAACAAAAAGAGGTGTAAGGATGGCTATCGATCATTTATTTAAAGAACGTTGGCAACGGGAATGGCGTCAATATAGCAAATATTTACGTTATGTCTTTAATGACCACGCTATGCTAGCCTTGCTGTTTCTATTGGGGGCAGCTGGATTGGCGTATCGGCAATTGTGGGAGAGCGCGCCAGTTACTTTTTGGACACGTGGTTTATTATTACTTGTTCTGTTACTAACGCTGGCATTGTTCAAGACACCCGCAAGTTTTGTAAAGGGTGCTGATCCAGTATTCTTTATGGGAAACGAAGGGGCACTGCGTCGTTTGTTTCACCAAGCCACGATTTATAGCGTCATTGTTAACGGTGTGATTCAACTAATCCTAACCGTGCTGCTTTGGCCAATGATGTTTCGACTACTCACGCCAAAATTTGTGACGATGTTATTGGTCACCATTGCGCTAATGGCGGTTAAGATGCTATTTATCTTTATGAAAGCTCGTCGGACAACCTTGTTTGATACAACGGTTGGTAATAACTTAATTGACTGGCGTGCCGTGGTGGCTGCCGAGGATAAGCGCCAGGCGGCAATTCTTAGCTTCTTCAATTTATTTATTGATGTACCAGGAATGAAGCCCGCTGTTCGTCGTCAACGCTGGGCTGATCGTTTGATTGGACATTGGCCAAATCAGTCGCGAAACCCATTGGTCCGATTGTTAGTCACGACATTCGTTCGTCAAGGGCAATATTGGGATGTATGGGGACGTCTAAGCCTGATTGGCTTGTTGGTTGCGCTTGTGACAACTGGGTGGCTGCAAACAGTTTTGTTTGTTATTTTGTTCTACCTATTGGTATTGCAATTACTACCATTGGCAAGCGCACACCAATCATTGGTGTTTGACCACTTGTACCCGGTAACGGTGGCACAACGGCAACAAGCATTTCGCAATGCACTCATCCCATGGCTTGCGTTAACTGGCCTGATTTGGTCGATTGTGGGTGGTGTACTAGCGGGTTCTATCACGCTCTTATTACAAAATGTCATAGGACTTGTCGTAGTAGGTGGTATTTTGTTATTCTGGTATACGAACCGCATTATTGCAAACACGTTTAGAAGGAGAAATTCACGTGCGTTTACGAAATAAAAAGTGGACTAGCCCATGGTTGGCAGATCACACGGACTTGGTTATTACACAAGACCGTGCGACAGGTCTACAAGGAAATTGGCAAAGCATCTTCGAAAAGGTGCAACCATTGTACGTAGAAATCGGTACAGGTAAGGGTCAATTTATCATTGGTATGGCAAAGAAGTACCCAGAAATTAACTTTATCGGTATGGAAATTCAAGAAGGAGCCGTTGCTGTTGCAGCACGTAAGGCGGATGAAGATCCAGTCGACTTGCCTAACTTGAAGTTCATCTACGGTGATGGTGCTGGAGTTGAGACATACTTTACAAAGGGTGAGGTATCAAAGTTGTTCTTGAACTTCTCAGATCCTTGGCCAAAGTCACGTCACGAAACGCGTCGTTTGACGTACAAGTCATTCTTGGAAGGTTACCAAGCTGTTTTGCCAGCTGGTGGTGAACTAGAATTTAAGACGGATAACCGTGGCTTGTTTGAGTACTCACTATACTCATTTGCAAACTTCGGCATCGAATTCTACAAGGATGGTATCTCACTAAACTTGCACGAAGACGAAGAAAAGATGAAGGACAACGTTGAGACGGAATACGAGCAAAAGTTTGCTTCTCAAGGTTTCCCAATTTACAAGTTTACGGGTGCTTTCAAGTAACCAACAAAAAACGCATGCTGACTAACCAAGTCAACATGCGTTTTTAATTTATTCAGATAGTGTCGCTGGAGCTTCAGTCATAACGGTCAACGTAACAGCTTGCTTTGATGCTTCCCATTGTGCCTCGGCACCAAATCCAATTTGTTGTTGTGTTTGTTGGGCGATAAACCCAGCTTCCAATGCAAAACTAGCCTCTGGGTTTTCGCTAAAGCGGGCTTGTACGATTGGTCCGTCTAGGCGCCACTTTTGCATCGTTGGCTTTTGCGTTGTGAGGGTTAATGTTCCAAAACCGGCCTCTTGGAAAAAAGCTTCGATAGCTGAGATACCGTGTAGGTCAACATCTCTTGCTAAGGTCTTTCCGGCCCAGTAGATAATTTCTGATTGATCATCTTGTAGTAATTCAGGTAACAAACGATCACGTAGCAAGGTTAACGCGAACACGTCAAGACCTGGCGTTTGTGCTGATTCCGTCATGATGAACTCCTTTTATTACAGTTTCATAGTTTTAATTATAGTGTATTTGAGCTTGGTTTGCCAATAATTTACGTTAGTGTTACAATTAAAACCTTGAAAGGATGGATTTTGGCATGACTTTACCTGATAATCCGTTAATAAATAGCACGCTAGGATTAATCAATGGTGACCTTTTTGCACAAAAAATCATCATGGGTGACGGTTCGCAGTGGGGAAGTGATTCTTCACTAACCCTTGCAACCATTGCAAGTCTTTCTAACGGCTATATATTAACCGACATCATGACCCAGTTCTCTTACTGGTACACGACCGGCGCTTATACGGCTGACGGTGCACCACAAACGGCTGGGGATGTAACAAGACTCGCAATCGAAAACTTCCGACAGACACAAGACCCGTTCACGTCTGGTGGTCGCGATGTACAGGATAACGCCAATGGCTCACTGTTGCGCATTACACCTGTTGTGCTGTTCTTGTATGCTAAGTATGGCTCAGACTTCATTCACGATGATCCAGCCATGTTAACGTTGCACCAAATTGGTGGTTTGACACATAACCATCCGCGTTCATTGATTGCATTGGGTATGTATGCCATGCTAATCAATGGCTTGTTAACGGGGATGAAGCTACCTGAAGCGTTCGACTTTGCAATTAGTAATGCGTATGAGTACTATGCAAAGCACGCGGTGTTTGCTGATGAGCTGGAGGCGTTTGAATCATTGAACACGCCCGACTTTGAAAACATGCCAATCAACGAGATTCACGCTTCTGGGTATGTCGTGGATACGTTCGCGGCGACGGTTTGGGTTTTGCTCAATAGCGATAACTTTGAGGATGCCTTGACGCTGGCGTCGGGGATGCCTGGTGAGCCAATGCGTATCATGCCACTAGTTGGTGCGGTTGCTGGACTAATGTACGGCAAGGATGCGTTGCCAACGGCATGGTTGAACAATCATGAGAAAGATATCGTGACGCGTATTTTGGAAACAGCTGACCAAAGTGGTGAGTTTGTTTGCCCAACACCTGAAAATTAAATATCACGAAGGGGTTCTATCGTTTTGGTAGGGCCTCTTCTTTTTAGACACGGAGAGGAGTTTAGAAATGGCAACGATTATACACAGTATCTCAGGGGTTCTAATGATTTTGGGACTCGTCGCAGTTGGGTATGCTTTGATAAAGTTGCGAATCTTTAACGATGACGATGGCAGATTGAGCAAATTCTTATCTGGATTTGTCACTAAAATCGCAATTCCAGCTTATTTGATTGTTAGTATTCCGCAGGACTTTACACCGGCTAGCCTAGTTGCTTTGGGGCCTAAATTGATTCTGCCGGTGGGTAGTATGTTAGTGCTATTCATTTTGTCATTTGTTGTGGCACGTTTAATTCATGTAAACCCAACCCATAAAGGTTTGTTTCAGTCGCTTTTGTTTAATTCAAATACAGTGACGGTCGGACTACCGGTTAATATGGCACTGTTTGGTAAGGAAAGCTTACCGTATGTGTTGGTCTACTATATGGCTAATACCATTGTTTTTTGGACGTTGGGTGTTTATATGATTGAGAGCGATACGAAGACGGGTAAACATTTCGACTTAAAGAAGACGCTGAAAGGGGTGTTTACACCGCCGATGATTGCTTTGTTGGTTGCGGTTGTACTCGTTATTTTCCAAATCAAGCTACCGGAGTTCCTGGTAACTGATTTGACAGATCTGGGGAATACGAACGTACCGCTATCATTAATTTTTATCGGTTTTTCAATTGCTAAGACCCAACGTGCTGATCTGATTCCTGATAAAGAAAACATCACGTTGGCAATTGGACGCTTTGTTATGGCGCCAACTGTTATGGCGTTGATGATGATGCCATTTGACTTGCCTAAGTTGTTGAAGGTCGTGTTCATCATTCAATCGGCCATGCCAACCATGACGAACGCTGCCGTGATGGCACGTGAGCTGAACGGTGACTATAAGTTTGCGTCTGTGTCAATTACACAAACCACGCTAATGATGTTAGTTGTGATACCGATTTTGATGGTAATTGTAAGCTAGACCTTGCGTTATAAAATCGACTATTGACTGGTATTTTCTGCTGGCGATTAAAAACTTCGCCGGGCGAAAAGATTATTCTCGCGTATTCTATTCTGGTGACAGTAAGTAGAAGAGGAGAATTCAGATGTCTACATTTATGAAAGTCGTTAAGACTATTTTGCTTTTAATTTCGGCGTTGGCAATAATAATTATTGCTCAACTGTTGGGGGAAATTACCTACTCGGTTGTACCTATTCCATCGCTACCTGATATTGTTTATATTCTCGTTGCGGTTGTTGCTGTTTTGGCAATGAACCGTTGGGTGCTAAAGATTCCTTTGGAAGAATTTGGGTTGGGAAAGTTACACCTTAATTGGTGGTGGGTTGTGCTTGGCCTGGCGATGCCATGGGCGTTGAATTTTACAATGGCTATGATATTTGCTGGTAACATCACGTTTAACCCAAACACAAGTTTTATGACCATTTACATGGCGGTTATTGCCGCTTTCTCAGCTGGAATGGTGGAAGAACTTATTTTCCGTAGCTACATGTTTTCAACTATTCGTCGTGACTTTGGTTTGATAGCTGCGACAATTATTCCGTCTGTATTTTTTGCTGCAACACATCTGCTTAATGGTAGTTTGAATTTTACAAGTACGATTATGCTGCTGGTTGCTGGGACTATTGTTGGGGTGACATTTACGTTGATTCGCCTGGCAACTGGAAACATTTGGACTGCGGTTATTATGCACACACTATGGGATACATTTGTTGCTGACTCAAATATCGCCAATGAGAACGCCTTGGTTGCTATTAAGGACGCAACGGCAAATCCAGGCATGCTACTAAGCGGTGGTCAGTATGGTATAGAAACTTCTTTGCCAGGTATGTTGGTTTTTGCAATCCCAATGATTGTCATTTTCGTTAGCTTGAAGAATCGTGGCATGATTGGAACTAACAATCTGAAATAACAAATCTTCGCTACAGGTGCAACCTGTGGCGTTTTTTGTTGTTCACGAGTAAAGTTGACTTAAAAAGATGAGGGGGGCACTGTAATGGGGTCACGATTAATGCACGCAGCCATCGCTAAACAGCTGATGACAAAGTTCAGTCAATTGGATATGGCATTTATGATAGGTAACGAAGCACCTGATGTCGATAAAATCAGTCAGATGAGTAAAGACGAAACGCATTATTTAGTTCCTAGTAATCGAGGAACTAGACGAATTGATTTACGGGCTTTTTTACAAGAGCATCCAGAAACGTTGTCAGATTCGTTTACCTTGGGCTATTACACACATTTATTGGCTGACGAGGTTTGGCTTACAGACGTCTTCATGAAAGTTGTGCCACCACAAGATGATCCACGACGTCCAGCAGTGCTAGAACGCTACTATGAGGATTTTAAAAAGCTCAATCCGTATCTTGTTCATAAGTATGGTTTACAACCATTACCATCAACAGCTACTGAGGCTGTGCCGGCGGATTTCGCAGATAAGGCGTGTGTTGACAAGTTGATTCAAGACTATAATGCTGACTTTACGGGCGAAACAATTGGTGATCTTGAAGTGCTTAGCATTACACAAATAGATGTCTACATTGCGAATGTCGTCAACTTAATGACCCGATTCATTGATACTGGCGTATTTGTTGAAAAGAAAATTCTCGTACGAGAAAATTTATGTGACGCTAATTAATCGGATTATTTATCAGTGGTAAAGTGGTAAATCCTGGTTATTTTTCACTTAGTTTCAGGACGGAATGGACTAGTAAATAATTAAGAAATACGGCGAGAATTGATTAATTATTTACCAACTCAAATTGGCCTGGTTATTTACAACTTACTCAGTGTTGGATGAGGGAATTGATTGGATTCGGATGCAGGTCACTAAAAGGAGTCTGATTCATTTCGAACTCCAACATTATATAATAAAGAGAATAAATAGATATTAAAACGCAATGCGATGTTGGGGAGTATTATGAAACAGAAACGAAAAAGCCTACCAAATCACGTGCTTAAAAAAGGGAAATTTGTGACATCTTTCAATGACGTTTTTGGTGGCACGTTACATGAAAGTGATTGGGCAGCTAGGCTACCAGACTATTTATGGTTGGGGTTGGTACTGATATCTGGGGAACGTAATAACAAGATAAGAGAGTTGAGGGTTGCTTTGGATTTCTTGGCCGAAATCACTGAAACCACCGAATTGGCATTGCCATCTTTATCACTAATATTCGACCTGCCTGTGGCTGAACAATTGTTATTTTACGATTTTTTGAAAAAACGCGGATTGATTTCGGATATGTATAGTTTGTCGCTAATTTTACCTGATTCTCCAGTGTACTTTAGAGAATATTTAAAGGGATATAATGTATCTGTAAAGAGCAGAATTGATAATCTTAACCAAGCACTCAAACAATTGCTGGACGGACAAAGTGACCTTTCCTCTGATTTAAGGTATTTAGTTGTTTATTTTGCTGCGAAAACAAAGAAACTAGTAGTTAATACTGGGTTGGCGGATGCTTTAAACAATTATCTGGATCCTTTAAATACACCAGAAACGATGTTAATGTACAGGAGTATTATACGTGCAACTGAAACGCCTCTGATGACGTTTGCATCGAATGGTCAGGTGGCTGAGAGCATGGCCAGTAATTTTTGGACGACTATGGGCCAACTAACAGAGAGTGAAGGGTATTATATAAAGATGGAACCAACTAAGTCTGTGGATTTAAACTCATTTAAGGCTGTTGTGTATGATGTTTTGTCGTACTATAGAGATTTAATGGATGCGATTGCTAAGAAGGACGAAAAATTATTTACTATGCTTTCCATGGCTACATATTCATATAAACGTTTGATTGAATTAGTGGATCACAATCTGGAAAATACCATATCGGGTAGAAGCATTGTTAGGTCGCTTATAGAGAATTTCATAATCACAAAATTTATGTTAAAAAAAGAAGAAGAGTCTCCTGATATTTGGTATCAATATCAGGAATACGGAATGGGCGTATACAAAAAAATCGTTGAACTATACAAACAAGAGCAACCGACTGGGATTGACAACAGTCATTTTGACTTTCAGCTAGTACAGGGCTATGTTTCAGAGTTTAAGAATGAGGAACTTTTGGATATAGATACAAAATACTTCCAAGGAAACAATTTCAAACAAAAATTCCAAGAGGTAGAAGAAACCGACTTATACACTTATTATTATGATTATGATTCGTCATTTGAACATGGATTGTGGGGCGCGGTAAGAGAAAGCTCTATTTTGAGCAATGATAATCCCG
>SKDY01000238.1_pt1 | contig 48421 bp, 56 predicted proteins | sample 4826591 | NCBI WGS metagenome assembly SKDY01 (sample SAMN11008823, study PRJNA524170) | human gut metagenome | biome: Human fecal sample; material: Feces; isolation source: fecal sample from pouch patient p10, p22 | host: Homo sapiens | place: Israel: Tel-Aviv | collected 2016-06-15 | reverse complement strand
ACCGTAAGCGAACTGCTGAGTTACGCCGATTAAAGTATACCGTTAGTGAGGTAACCACAAATGAAGGTAATCAAAACTAATAATTTCATAAAGCCACTGATTGTCCTGATTGGTGTTGCGGCAACGTTGACGATGCCATCCCAAATGGCATTTGCAGCTGAGACGTTGCAACCAGGATCACATATGCCTGCGAAGGATGTCTCGCCAGATCCTAAGACTTTTGACGATGAGCACTCGGTTGTTCGAACCACACCAACGCAGGGGCCATCTTTTCCAACGCCAGCCTATCGGAAGGGTGTTGGCGACTGGCAAACGCTAAATGGTCAGGCAGACGGTGGTGCGTATGGTTTTTCATCGGCAGCATTTCAACGTCCTTTACGCACTGATCATAGCTTTTCTTTGAAGAGCCATGGTTACATCACGTCAGCAAATAACTACTTGTACACGAGTGACTTTCTTGGAATTGTTCTTTCAACTGCGAGTGCGGACAAATTGTCTAGTGCGCAATCTGGTGGTGTGAAAGGAAAAGCTGGATATGCTAATCCTGATGTGGCATGGCAAACAACCTTCGGTACGCAAGCTTTTGGTGAGACACACTACACGTTCCTAGTGCCCCCGGTATTACTAGCATGGATCATAAAAATTTTGTACGTCAGACGATATATGGCAAGCAAACACCCGTGACAGAAAGACCATTTGATTCTACGCGTTGGAAAGCAAAGCCAATTTCAGAAGAATACAACGTGAATTATGATGCTGATACACGAAAGATTTCATACACGGATAATAAAGGTTTAACGGCAACTACCGATATTCCTAAAGAAGTGCCACGTGTTTACATTGGAATTCTAACGTCGGTACAAGGAAATGGTTATTACGACAAAAGCTACATTGGACTTGACGACATCAGCGGTACGTACGACACGACCACAACAACAGTGCGTTTCGTAGACAAAGATGGCAATCCACTCGCTGATGATGCAAAAATCGACAGTATCATCGGAGCTAAGATTTCTATTTCAGGTAGTGCTGAAGAAAATTGGTTAGCGCCCGATATACCACATGCAACGTTGGCTGGAACAGCTGCTGACCGTACGATTACAACGACGGAAGATGAGTCAAAAAATGTGATTACGGTCCGCTATGATGCTGTGTCAGGTAAGCTGCCAGTCAAAATCGTGGATGATACGGACAACGCTAACAAGATTCCGGATACCTCATTGCCAGTAGTTATTGGACAAACGTACAACTATTCGGATAAGGATTTGGCCAAGGTCATTCCGGCTAACACCCACATTGTGAGCCTAGAAAAGAATAGCGGTACGGTTGCTGCAGATGATCAAAACAATGTGACTAATGAACCAATGGTTATTCACGTTGCACACGATACTAAGTCAGAAGACGTGACGTTTAGTCGAACGGTTCACTACGAAGGACCCGCATCACTCAAGGTACCGGATGACAATGTTCAAAAAACGACGGTCACCCGGACAACCGACAACTACACTGGGAAAACAACCACAAATAAGCCGGCTGCTTGGCTAGATGTTAAGACGCCAGATGTTAAGGGTTATGAACCAGATATCAAGAAAGTTCACTGGGATAGTATTGATGCGAACCCATCTGAGACTTTGAGCCAAACGGTTACTTATAAGGGCGTATTCAAAGTGTATGCACCCGATACGATGGACTTCGGCACAATTACAATTGGTGACAAATACTATCAAGGTCAGGCAACGAAGTCAGCCAAACAGGTTCACGGTAGCTTGTATGTTGCGCACACCGATGCAGCAATGGCTAATCGTAACTGGCGCCTAACCGCTAAACTCGATCAGAACTTTATGGTCGGCAAGCCAACGCTACAAATTGCCTATGGGCAATACGAAATTAATAGTGATTATGAAACCGAAATTGCTAATCAATCAGATTCATCAACCGATGGCATCACGGATACGGCAATTAACGAAAATACACCTGGTATGGTCGGCCTAAAGCTTGATCGTTCTGCACAGCAAGCGAACGTGCAGGCTGGTAAAGACTATCATGGCACAGTTACTTGGACATTAGGGACGGTGCCAGCATAATGAAAAAACTAATGACCGCGGGTTACCATGATCCGCCAACAAAAACATGGTAGCGATTATTTTTGAGATTTTTTGATAAAGGAAAGAGGAGATTTATCATGAAGAAGACTGTATTTTTGGCAACGACGGCTATGTTGGGAACGTTGATGGCAGCATCAACTGGTTTTGCAGCAACTTACACGGACAACACGGCAACGACTGATGCAAAGGTTGCGTTTGAGGCACCAAAGGAAAACCCAGACAAGCCAGTAACGCCAGGAACTGACCCTGAAAACCCAGACACACCAGACCAACCAGGTAACAACGGTAACGACTCAAAGGCTTTGTTGAAGTTGGTTTGGGCAACTGATTTTGACTTTGGTTCACACACAATCAGCTCAAAGCAAGAGTCATACGCCGCACAACAATTGAAGACTAAGAACAGCAACTACATTCCTGCTTATACTGAAGTTTCAGACAAGCGTGCCGTTCAATCAGGTTGGCACTTGGCTGTTAAGCAAGACACTGACTTTACTGGTTCAAAGGGAGCAGTTTTGAAGGGTGCGGCATTGAAGCTGGTTGACCCAGCTGTTTCAGAATTGGCCGGTGGTGCAACATCAACGATTGCGCACCAAGCAAACACGGTATCAAAGCAAAACAGCACGGTTATGGATGCCAAGGCTGGCACGATGCCTGGTAACTACTTCGCCTCATTTGCTGGTTCAGCCGATGCATCTGCACACACTGATAACGGTGTGTCATTGGATGTGCCAGCAAACGCTGCGTTGGCAGATACTTACAAGACGACTTTGACTTGGACGTTGACTAACGCGCCTGAAGCCTAATCAAACCACTGAATAGTACGAAAGATCTGACGTCATGTCAGGTCTTTTTTTCGATATTTCTTCGCTGAGAATTCCCGGGTGGATGCTACTATTTCAAGACAGTAATAACTTGAGATGGAGGCTGCGTGATGGAATGGTTGCTAGGAAAACGTGAATATAAGAAGTTACAGCTCTTTCGATTCTTATATCAAAGTAGCACGAGTTTTAAGACGTTAGAGGAAATCGAGACGCGCTTTGGTTGGTCACGGTATATGGCTGAAACATTGGTTACTGAGCTGATTGCAGATCAACAAGCCAACCAAATTCCGCACCATATTCAGTTGTCATATGATGCGACGACGCGCATTGTTAATTGGTTGCCAGGCTATAGTGTGAGCCTGGTTCGGATGGAGCGAGCGTATACGCTGTCATCACATGCGTTTCAAATGTTGGTTGCCACGTTAAAAGATCGACCATATTCATTGAACGAACTCGCTAAAAAAACAGGGGTTAATTTGAACCACCTAAATGACGATAAACATGAATTAAATAAGCGATTGGGCGCAAGTGGGGTGCGCTTAAATTCAGCCAATCGCGTTGAAGGCAATGAAACAGTCCTACGCATTATGTATGAACGATTGATATTTGCGGCGACTGATACAATTGATGATATTGCAGATTATTTCACGCCAGATACGATGAACCGCGTGAATCAAATTATTGACTATTATGAATACACACAGAATAAGAAATTGCGGCCTCGTCGGAAATATTTGCTAGCCATTACGCTAGCGGTTTGGGTCGCTCGTATGGATGTGGCTTGTTTTATTCCAAGAGATAACGATTTTGATGTGTTAGTGATGACCGAGGAATTAAACCCGCAAATGGCAACGGTCTATGAGAAAGTCAAACAAGCTGCCGAACGCTTTACGAACGTAACGTCTGCTCATATGGATCGTGAAATTCGTTATGGTATGACGGCACTCATTAGCAATGGTTTTTTGCAGGCAAGTTTGGTGGCTAATGCAGAACGACATTATTTCCGGTTCTATAATGCCATCATGCAGATTATTAAAGAACAGTATTACTTGCAGTTCCGTGTTCCGATGCCTGCAGATACAGAAGATGATTTAAAGGTGAATCTGGATCGTGCGATGATTGCCGTGTATTTCTTATACAAGATTGACTACCGCGGTCACGATGAACAAATGCCGTTACATTCGTTGTTGCCAGAGTACGAACGATTTACGCAACAGGTGTTTGATGGCATTAAAAAACATTTTGGCGTCGAAAACCACGAAATCCGAACACGGCTGTTTGCGATGTTTTACAATGTGTTTTTGCATGCGATTAGCCGGGATGTCATGATTCCAAAAATGACGATTATGTTGGAATTTGATAATCCAGGATTGCAAGGTGAAATTGAATTGCTATTGCGTCGTCGATATGAATTGAACATTACATATATCGATGACCCAACGGTGGCGGATGCTATTATTGCAGACCACTTAATGCCATTGGCACCGTACAAGCGTCTGTTCGTTTGGCAGATGGCTCCGTCATTTGCTGAATTGGATGTGTTCATGCATGAAGCGGTGAAGTTAACAATGACGCGATTTAAAAATCAACGTGAATCATGATGAAAATTGGTCAGGGTGGCAACACCTTGGCCTTTTTTGTTGGCGTAAAACCAAAGGAAATATAAAGCGTATCGGGCGTCATTAGGGGGATTTGCCTAAGTTTGGTAAAATAGAGTGAGCAAATTTTAGACTTATTGAATATATAGACCAGATGAAAGGAAAAAATACATGTATGCACAAGTGATTGTCGATGTACCGGCAATGCAGACAAACCAGCCATATACCTACCGTATTCCGGCTGAGTTAGCAGATATTGTCGTTGATGGTATGCGCGTTGTTGTACCGTTTGGCCGTGGGAATCGCTTGATTCAGGGGTTCGTCGTCGGCCTCGTTGATGAGGCTGAAGATGCTGACAAGTTGAAAGACATTGATAGCGTTGTGGAACTAACGCCAGTCTTAAACGATGAATTATTGCAACTGGGCGGTTGGCTAGCGGAAACGAATTTTTCATTCCGTATTAGCGTGTTGCAAACGATGCTACCTAATGTGATGCGCGCCAAGTATTCGAAGACGCTTCAGTTGGTTGAACCGGATGCAATTACGGACGATGCCGCTGTAGCCTTGTTGTTTGCTGATCGTTCTGAAATTCCGTTTGATGAACATGAGATTGAACCAGCGCTATTGCCTAAGTTGCAACGTTTGCAACGACAAGGTATTTTGCAAGTTGGCTATGTCGTAGATAATCGCGCAACGGCTAAAACAGTGTTGGCAATGAAGCCTACACAAGACGCAGATTTCTATGACAATGAGCGTCGTCAGTTACGCAAGACGGCGGTTAAGCAAGCACGGTTGTTGACGTTCTTGATGACGGCACCGCGCGATTTTATGCCAATTAAGACTGTTATAGATGAACAACATCTTGACTATCCAACGATTAAAAAAGCTGAGGAACAGGGCTGGATTACGCGTGACGAAATCGAAGAATACCGTTTGCCACGTTTGAGCAGCCCAGTTGCTGCAACTGAAGCATTGACGTTAAACTCCGAGCAAGAAGTGGCTTATGAGGCCATTACGGCTAGCTTGAATAAAGCTGAGAATGACACCTTTTTGCTAGAAGGGATTACCGGGTCAGGTAAGACGGAGGTCTACTTGCAAAGCATTGCGCATACATTGGCCAACGGTAAGACGGCTTTGATGTTAGTGCCTGAAATCACGTTGACGCCACAAATGGTACGTCGTGTGAAGGGACGCTTCGGTGATAATGTCGCAGTCATGCACTCAGGACTATCGGATGGTGAACGCTACGATGAATGGCGTCGCGTTGAGCGCCACGAAGTACAGGTGGTTGTGGGCGCACGTTCAGCAATATTTGCACCGTTGGAGAACATCGGACTTATCGTCATTGATGAAGAGCACGAAGCAACTTATAAGCAAGAAGAAAACCCACGTTACCACGCCCGCGATGTCGCACTTTGGCGTGCCGAGTATCACAATGCAACAGTTGTCTTGGGCTCAGCCACACCGTCGTTAGAAAGTCGTGCGCGTGCCCAACGTGGTGTTTATACGTTGCTGACGTTGACGGAACGTGCGTTGCACAATCCGTTGCCAAAGGCAGAAGTTGTGGACATGCGTGAAGCAATGAAGGCCGGCGGGGATGATATTTTCTCACCACAATTGTTAACGCAGCTCCGTGATCGCATGGACAAGCAAGAGCAAAGTGTCTTGATGTTGAATCGACGCGGTTATGCCAACTTTATGATGTGTCGTAATTGTGGTTATACGCCACGCTGTGTGAACTGTGATTTGGCCTTGACGGTGCACAAGGACACGGGCCGTTTGGAATGCCACTACTGTGGTTATAGCGAACCAATCCCAACGACTTGTGCCAACTGTGGTTCTGACCGTATTCGTCCTTATGGTACGGGAACTCAAAAGGTTGAAGAAGAATTGCAACGTATTATGCCTGATGCACGCATCATCCGCATGGACGTTGATACAACGCGTCGCAAGGGTGCAACGGACAAGATGTTGAATGATTTTGGTGAGAAGAAGGCGGATATCTTATTGGGTACCCAAATGATTGCCAAGGGTCTGGATTTTCCAGATGTTACATTGGTCGGCGTACTAAATGCTGATACCACACTGGGCTTGCCAGATTATCGTGCCTCAGAGCGTACTTTCCAACTACTGACGCAAGTGGCTGGTCGTGCCGGACGTGCTGATAAGGAAGGTGAAGTGGTGATTCAAACGTTTAATCCCGATCACTATGCCATTCAGTTAGCCAAGACACAGGACTATGAATCATTCTACAAGCAAGAAATGAATCTACGTCATACTTGGCAGTATGCGCCGTACTTCTATACAGTGCAGATTAAGATTGCCCACGAGCGTCAAGATGAGGCAGCTAAGGTTGCTTATCAGACGGCCAACTGGCTAAAGCGTCACTTGGCATCGGATTCAGTTTTACTCGGTCCTTCGACAGGTGCAATCGCACGCTTGAAGAATAAGTATTATTACCGAATGGTGATTAAATTTAAGCATGATGATGGGTTAGAGGAAGCGCTAACGGAACTTGTTTCAGCCGGTCAACGACTACAAAAACAAGGGGTTACGTTAACGATTGATCGTGACCCAGTAAACTTCATTTAGAAAATAAACGAGGCGTTTTTATGCGCCTCATACATATAAAAAGGAGACTGGCAACATGACAACTAAGATTGTATTTATGGGAACCCCAAACTTTTCTGTGCCAATTTTGAATGCATTGATTGCAAATGATGATTACGAGGTTGCTGCTGTAATGACGCAACCAGATCGTCCAGTTGGCCGCAAGCGTGTATTGACGCCAACGCCAGTAAAGGAAGCTGCCGTTGCGGCTGGCATTAAGGTGTTGCAACCTGAAAAGCTTTCTGGTTCAGATGAAATGGCTGAAGTCATTGCCATGCAACCGGATTTGTTGATTACAGCAGCTTATGGTCAATTCTTGCCAACGAAGCTATTGGAATCAGCACAAATTGCGGCCATCAATGTGCACGCATCATTGCTACCAAAGTATCGTGGTGGGGCACCTATTCACTATGCTGTACTTAACGGCGATGCTGAGACTGGGGTCTCAATCATGTACATGGTGAAGAAGATGGACGCTGGTGATGTGATTTCACGTGCCACGTTGCCTATCTTGGATGACGATAACACCGGCACGTTGTTTGATAAGTTGAGTCTATTGGGACGTGACTTGTTGATGGAAACGTTGCCTAAGTTGATTGCTGGGGATGTACAACCTGAGCCTCAAGCTGAAGAAGATGTAACCTTCTCACCAAACATTTCACCAGAACAAGAAATTTTGGACTTCAGCCGTTCAGCACGTGAGATTCACAACCATGTGCGTGGCTTGTACCCATTCCCAATCGCGCACACGACGATTAATGGCGTACGCACAAAGATTCAACGCACGCACTTGGTTGATGAAACAACAACGGCACCAGCCGGAACGGTTGTTAAGAAGGGCAAGCACGATTTGTGGCTAGCTGCCGGTGATGGCAACATCATTGCAATCGATGAATTGCAACCAGCTGGTAAGCCAAAAATGGACGTAACGGCGTACCTAAATGGACACGCTAAGTTCGAAGAAGGAGACATGGTGATTACTGATGAGCAAGGGAAGTAGTAATAAAGTCGCCGAATGGGAGTTGCACAATGCACGTGCCATGGCCATTCGAACGCTTGAGAAGATTCGTAATGGTGCCTATTCAAACTTGCAACTGAACAATACGGTTAAGCAAGCTGAATTGGATGAACGTGATGTTCACTTGATGACAACGATGGTTTACGGTGTTATTCAACGTCGCATGACTTTGGAGTACTGGTTGAAGCCATTCGTGAAGAAGCCGGAAAAGTTGGACCCATGGGTGCGCGAATTGTTGTATGTCTCTCTTTTCCAAATGAAGTTCTTGGATAAGGTGCCAAATCACGCTATCTTCGACGAAGCCATTAATATTGCGAAGCGTCGCGGTCACGATGGGGTTCGTAAGTTTGTCACAGGTGTTCTCCACGCGATTGACCGTGAAGGTGTGCGTTCATTTGATGAAATTACAGACAAGGTTGAACGTTTGTCTGTTGAAGCGTCATTGCCAACTTGGTTGATTAACCAATTGACGGAAGAGTTGGGTTGGGAAAAGGCATCACGTATTGCGATGGCAATTAACGATGCTCCTGCCCAATCAGCTCGTGTGAACTTGGCAGTCACAACGGTTGCGGATGCAACGAAGATTTTGGAAGAAGAAGGCTTTACAGTCACACCTTCAAAGGTGACGCCAGATGCCTTGCTACTTGCCGGTGGTCACGTTGCCAGTTCACAAGCTTTCAAGGATGGTTTGGTTACGTTGCAAGACGAGTCTGCCATGTTGATGGCACCTAGTTTGGACATTCAACCAGATGATCAAGTTTTGGATGCGGCCGCGGCCCCTGGTGGTAAGACGACACAAATTGCAACGTACTTGAACGCTGCAGAAGGTGGTCATGTTGAAGCGCTTGATATCCACGATCACAAGGTTGGCTTGATTAATCAAAACGCGGAACGTTTGCACGTGGCTGACCGTATCAATGCACGTACGCTAGACGCTCGCAAGGTTGATGAAGCATTTGCGGACGGTCAATTTGACCGTATTTTGGTTGACGCGCCTTGTTCAGGCTTTGGCCTATTGCGTCGTAAGCCTGAAATTCGATACGATAAGAGTATTGAAGATAGCTTGAGCTTGCAAAAGATTCAATTGGGTATCTTGGAAGCAGCAGCACCTAAGCTAAAGGCTGGCGGACGTATGGTTTACGGTACTTGCACGATTTTGCGTTCAGAAAACGAAGATGTCGTTGACATGTTCTTGGCTGATCACCCAGATTTCGAGTTGGTACCAACGTACACAGCCTACGATTTAGATGCTCGTGACGATCGTGGTATGGTCCACATGTTCCCAGATGATTTTGAATCTGATGGTTTCTTCATTGCAACGTTGCAAAAGAAGCAAGCCTAGTTAACAAGTAACCGCTGAAAGGAAGGCGTATTTTTATGAAAATTGCGTATGCGTCCGATACTGGTCGTGTTCGTGCCGACAATCAGGATTACGTGGGCGTCTTTATTAACGAAGCTGGTGCCCAACTAGCAATCGTTGCTGATGGCGTTGGAGGCGAGAACGGTGGGGATGTTGCTGCAACCATGGCAGTTTCACACATTGGTAATGAGTGGCAGCAAACCGACATTCATGATATTGTCGCGGCTCGTAACTGGCTCTTAAGTCAGGCGGCCCAAGAAAATGAAACTATTTTAACGACGTCAAATCGTTACCGAACATTGCGTGGTATGGCAACGACGCTAGTGATTGCTGTCATTTTGGTAGACCAGTTAGTGATTGCTAATTTAGGTGACTCACGCGCTTATCTCATTCGAGAGGGGCAATTGCGTCAACTGACAGTTGATCATAACCTGGCAAGTGAGCTGGTGCGTCGTGGCGCAATTACTGAAGATGAAGCAGTTAAGCACCCTGGTCGCCACGTGATTACTCGCCAATTGGGCGTGACTGAAGAGGCAGAACCGGATGTATTTGAATTTGCAACCCGTCCCGGTGATATGTTGGTTTTGACAACTGATGGTATGCCAAAGCACGTGTCGGATGAGGAAATCTTAGCTAAGATTAATGACGCACCGACAATCACAGATGCAGTTGCTGAATTGATTAGTGCAACAAATGAAGCTGGTGGATCAGACAATGTCACAGTCTTGATCGGCCGACAAGAAAGTGAGGCACGCTAACATGGAAATGAATCAAATGATTGGCGGGCGTTACCGAATTGTCGAACCATTAGGCGAAGGTGGCATGGCGAATGTTTATCGCGCCCATGACATTATTCTTGATCGTGATGTGTCAATTAAATTGATGCGTCTTGATATGCGTGATAACCAGGCAGTGCGTCGTCGCTTTGAAAATGAAATTTCAGCGACAACTGCTTTAGTGCATCCAAATATCATTCAAGTGTATGATTACGGTGAAGATGGTGGTTCACAATATCTGGTAACTGAATATGTTGAAGGCATGGACTTGAAGCGATACATTGCTGAACGTCAGCCGATTCCAGTGACACGCGTCATTGAAATTATGAGTGACATCTTATCAGGTGTTGCTGAAGCGCATAAAAACGGCATCGTGCACCGTGACTTGAAGCCACAAAACATCCTGATTGATTTGAATGGTCAAGCAAAGATTACTGACTTTGGCATTGCTCGTGCGCAGACGTCATTTGGCATGACGCAGACGAATACGGCAATTGGATCGGTTCACTACATGGCACCCGAACAAGTGAAGGGTGATATTGCAACTGTTCGAAGTGACATTTATTCACTTGGTATTATGTTGTACGAAATGCTAACTGGTCATGTGCCATTTGACGGTGAAACGGCGGTGGCAGTCGCTGTTAAGCACACGCAGGATCCGATGCCTTCGATTCGAGACTTTGACCCACGTATGCCACAAGCGCTTGAAAATGTGATTCTTAAGGCAACGGCCAAGAATCCATTGAGCCGTTATACGTCTGCAACTGAGATGGCAGGTGATTTGGCGACAGCACTATCACCTAATCGCGTAGATGAAGAACGCTGGGTCGATCCAAATGAAGATGCGGCTGATGGTGCAACAAAGGTAGTGCCGTTAGCACAAATTCAAGATATGGCGGCTAAGCGTCCAAAGACAACTTCTGAAACCGAAGACCAGTTGGCTGACAAGGTTGCACCGTTGAACGATGCTACAGTCACGTCAAAAAAGAAGCGTTCGCCATGGCGCTTTGTCTGGCTTGTGCTTGGCTTTGTTGTGGCGATGGTCGTTGGTTTTGCAATTTATGGGGCAATGCAACCAAGTAAAGTCCACGTGCCAAATCTGCGTGGCTTAACGCAAGCTGCTGCCGAGCAAACGCTCAAGGACAATAATTTGAAACTTGGTGACGTGACAACAACAAACTCAGCGACGATTGCCCGTGGTAAAGTTGTGCGATCAACGCCTGCAGCCGATAAGACAGTAGAGGCAGGCAAGAAGGTTGATTTGGTCGTTTCCAAGGGTGTCGCGAAGGTGCGCTTTGGTGATTATGTCAACGAGAAGTACACAACGGTTGCTGAAAACCTAAAGAACAAAGGCTACACAGTTGAACAGACTGAGGTCGCCGATGATACGATTCCGGCAGGTTACATCGTATCGCAAAATATTGATGCTGAAGATAAGGTTGTACCATCAAAGACAACCGTTAAATTCAAGGTATCAACTGGCGTAAGCCGTTACACAGTACCTGACTTCAGTGGTAAGACACGTGGAACCGTTGATGCTTGGGCACATGAAAACGGCATCAGTGTCACGTATAATGAAATTTACTCAGATAGTATGAGTAAGGATCAAATCGTGGCCCAATCGATTACGCCGGGCACGAAGATTACGTCTAACGAGATGTTGTTGATTTATATTTCGAAGGGACAGAACCCTGATGCTGTGTCATCAAGTTCGTCATCTTCATCATCGTCTTCATCAAGTTCGTCATCTTCATCAAGTAGCAATTCAAGTTCGTCGAGCGCGAACAGCACGGCAACTGAATCTTCTACTCATCAATAAGATTAGATAAAGCAGAGTGGGAATGTCGGAGGTTTTAGACCAACACCTGCTGTGACAAAAATAAATAGGAGAGTAAATGGCAAATTATCATGGACAAATTCAATTAGCGTTGGCAGGCTTTTATGACGTGTTAACTGATGACGGAGAATTATTCCGCACACGCGCACGTGGTAATTTCCGCAAGCGTGACATGAAGCCTTTGGTTGGCGACTGGGTAACCTTTAGTGCCGATAGCCAATCTGAAGGATATATTTTGGATATTGATGAGCGTGATAACAGTTTGGTACGCCCACCGGTTGCTAACGTTGATCAAGCAATTGTTGTGACGGCGGTTAAGATGCCAGATTGGTCAAGCAATTTGCTTGATCGTCAATTGGTCGCACTTGAAGAAAAGGATATTGAACCGGTTATTTATTTCACGAAGACCGACTTGCTTAATGAGCAAGAAATGGCTGAAATGGTGACGGTTGCCGATGGTTATCGCCAAGCTGGATATCAAGTTATTTTGCCAGAAAAGGCCTTTGACGAGCCAAGTTTGACGGCTGTTAAAGACATGCTGAGCGATAAGTTGTCAGTTGTTATGGGACAAACTGGTGCGGGTAAAAGTACGTTGCTTAACCACATCGCACCGGAATTGGACCTGGCAACAGGTGAAGTTTCACAAGCGTTGAGTCGTGGGCGTCACACGACCCGTCAGGTTGGTTTGATTAAGCTGTTTGGCGGTTTTGTGGCCGATACCCCAGGATTCTCAGCGTTTGAAGTATTCGACATGGAAGCACGTGATTTAACGCGTTACTTCCGCGAATTTAACGAATTATCACCAAACTGCCGCTTCCGAGGATGTGTTCACTTGAACGAACCTGGTTGCGCAGTGAAGGAAGCGTTGGCCGCCGGTCAAATCATGCAATCACGTTACGACAACTACAAGTTGTTTTACGATTTGATTGAGGGTCGCCGCCCGGTTTATAATAAACACGATAAGAAGCACTAGAAAAATACGAGGTTTTTTGAGATGACGATTAAGGTAGCACCATCAATTTTGTCTGCAGATTACATCAATTTGCAAAAGGACATCGAGTTGATTGAATCTGCAGGAGCAGAATTTGTTCACATCGATGTTATGGATGGTATGTTTGTACCATCAATTTCTTACGGTCCAGCCTGGGTTAAGGCTTTGCGCCCAGTAACTGACATGGTCTTGGACGTTCACTTGATGGTTGAGCAACCAGAACGCTACATTGACGTTTTTGCTGAAGCTGGTTCAGATATTATCGGTGTGCACTACGAGGCAACGCCACACATTCACCGTGCTTTGCAACAAATCAAGAACCACGGTATCAAGGCTGAAGTTGTTATCAACCCTGGTACGTCAGTGGCTGCTATCGAACCTGTTTTGCACATGGTTGACCAAGTGTTGGTCATGACAGTTAACCCTGGTTTCGGTGGACAAAAGTTCTTGCCTGAAACGTTGGAGAAGATTGCTCGTTTGGCTGAAATCAAGCGCGAAAAGGGCTATGACTACGACATCGAGATCGATGGTGGTGCAAACGACGAAACGACTAAGTTGGCCTACGAAGCTGGGGCAACGGTTGCGGTCGCTGGTTCATATGTCTTCGATAAGGTTGACCCAGCAGCTAAGATTGCTCGTTTGAAGGAAGTGACGTCAGACTAATGGAACGCTTGCGCCTACTAGTCGGTGGTCCTATCTCGGAATGGCCGGAAGAACTTGCAAAGGGGACGCTAGCCGGTCCATGGGCGGCTGCTGATCGTGGCGCACATCGTTTGTTAGCCTTAGGTCACGTGCCAGTCCTGACCGTTGGTGATTTTGACTCGATGACACCAAGCGAACGTGAACAAACGTTGGCTCAGTTACCTCGAGTCGTGAGTGCCAAGCCGGAAAAGGATGAGACGGACACGGAATTGCTGTTAGATATCGTTGAACGAGAGCTACAACCTGACCTGATTGAAATATATGGGGCAACAGGTGGTCGTATCGATCAATTGCTATCTAATATTTGGATTTTTACGCAACCGCGTTTTCAACAGCTAGCAACGAAAGTTATCCTGATTGATCGCACAAATCGTGTGTCGTTCTATTTACCTGGCACACACGCGATTACGCACACGCCGGGCATGAATTATTTAGGATTCATGCCACTAACACCGGTTACAGGCTTGACTTTGATCGATGAAAAGTACAAACTAACTAACTGGCAAGGCAATCCATTCTCGTTCTCATCGAATGAATTTGACGGCGACGTTAATCATTTTTCATTTGAGTCGGGGATGGTTGCGGTCATTGAAAGTCGGGACCTAACTGGTCAAACGGGCGATTAATTCGCAATTCCGACACAGTTTAATCGTGTAAAGTAAAAATACTTTACACAAAACCCTTGCACATCGAGTAAGGGTTTGATATTATTATTCAAGTAAATAAAAGCACTGAATTAAAAGAGCTTAAGATTGGAGGGTAAACATATGGCAGTTGATGCAGTCAACGGAAAGCGTACTCGCTTCGGTAACCAACGTTCACACGCCCTTAACTCAAGCCGTCGTAGCTGGAAGCCAAACTTGCAAAAGGTGACGGTTAAGATTAACGGTTCAGCACCTAAGAAGGTGTACTTGTCAGCTCGTACTTTGAAGGCTGGTTTGAAGAACGGTTCAATTGAGCGTGTTTAATAGATAAAGCTACCGTTTACGGTGGCTTTTTTCTTTATACACGGTATTTGTTCAGGGTATAACGAAATTGGCTATAAGGACCTATTTCTACGCTACGATATGGTAGAATAGATATAGTTTTATACGGAGGTCATACAAGATGGCAGTTAAGATTCAAACAACGCAAGGTGCAATTGAAATCGAAAACGAGGTCATTGCGACAATCGTTGGGGGCGCAGCTACTGACAACTATGGTGTTGTTGGTATGGCCAGCCAAAACCCACTACGCGATGGTGTTAACCAAATTTTGAATGGCGACAACTTTTCAAAGGGTGTCGTTGTTCGTCAACAAGATAATGGCGTTGTTGTCGACGTCCACATCATTGTTGGGTACGGTATGAAAATTTCTGAAATTTCAAAGAGCGTCCAAGCTCGTGTAAAAAACGATTTGAATGTCATGCTTGGTATTGTTGCTAGCGAAGTTAATGTAACGGTACAAGGTGTGCGCATGCTAGGAGACTAAAAACCTAGTTATAAGGAGTTGAGAAAAGTGGAAGTTGTAACGACTATTACCAACGTTGAATTTGGTAAGATGATCAACGCGGCAGCGGATGCGCTGAAGAATAACGCGGAAAAGATTAATAAATTGAATGTGTTCCCAGTGCCAGATGGTGACACGGGAACGAACATGACGTTGTCAATGGCAAGCGGTGCTGAGTACGAGCGTAACGAAACGGATACGCACTTGGGCGCTTTGGCACAAGCAACGTCAAAGGGCTTGCTAATGGGAGCTCGTGGTAACTCAGGTGTTATCTTGTCACAAATCTTCCGTGGATTTGCGGCTAAGATTGCCGACAAGGAGACGTTGTCAGCCCGTGACTTGGCTGATGCCTTGATGGGTGGTGCTGAGACGGCTTATAAGGCTGTTATGAAGCCAACTGAAGGAACTATCCTAACAGTTATCCGCGAAGCCGCAGCAGCCGCTAACCGTACGGCAAAGGAGTCAGATGACGCAGTTGTTGTCATGAAGGAAACTTTGGATGCGGCTGAAAAGGCTTTGGCATCTACGCCTGACTTGTTGCCTGTTTTGAAGGAAGTCGGTGTTGTTGACTCAGGTGGTCAAGGACTTGTTATCGTTTTGGAAGCTTTCTACGCTGTTTTGTCTGGTGAAGAAATCACGACTGAAATTGATAACGCTGCTTTGGATGCGATGGTGATGTCTTTGCACAACGCCGGTGTTCAAGGTGACTTGAACCCTGAAGATATCCAATTCGGATACTGCACGGAAATCATGGTTGATATTGCAAAGGGAACGACTTACGATCAAGAATTTGATTACGACAAGTTCTACGAGCACTTGGCAGCCATGGGTGACTCATTGTTGGTTATCAACGATGATGAAGTCGTAAAGGTGCACGTGCACACTGAAGACCCAGGTGAAGTTATCAACTGGGGAACGCACTTCGGTTCATTGCGTAAGGTTAAGGTTGATAACATGCGTGATCAACAAGCTGAAGCTGCTGCCGCGGCTGAAGCACAAAAGGAAGCTGAAGCTAAGGCCGAAGCTGAAAAGCCTGCAGTTGATTTGGCAGTTATCACGACGGCTACTGGTGAAGGAATCAAGGAATTGTTTGCTTCATCAGGTGCAACGGTTGTTATTGATGCCGAGCAAGCACCATCTACACAAGATTTGGTGAATGCCGTTAAGGAAAGTGGCGCTAAGGAAGCGTTGATTTTGCCTAACGACAGCAACATCTTTATGGCCGCTGACCAAGCAGTTGAAATTGCTGATGTGCCAGTTAAGGTTGTACGCACGCGTACAGTCCAACAAGGTTTGACAGCGCTTGTTTTGGGTTACAACCCTGAAGGAACGCTTGAAGATAACGCTGAAGCAATGACGGCTGCTTTGGGTGATGTGAAGTCTGGTGCTGTAACGACGTCTGTACGTGACACGACGTTGAACGGCTTGGAGATTCACTCAGGTGACGCAATTGGTTTGTTTGACGGTGAAATCGTCGTTTCAGTACCAAATGCCGACATCCACCAAGCTGCAGTAGAATTGCTAGGCAAGATGATTGACGAAGATTCAGAACTTGTGACGGTGTACTACGGTCAAGAGTCATCTGAAGACGATGCTAATAAGCTTGAAGAAGCTGGTTTGGCTATCGACGAAGATTTGGAATTCGAGATTCACGATGGTGGTCAACCATTGTACCCAATCTTGATGTCAGTCGAATAATAGAGTAAATACGAAAGCGCCAACACGCTCGGAATTTCCGAATGTGTTGGCGCTTTTTGATTACAGTAGATGTTGTTCCTTCAGCAACTCTTCAATCCAAGTGCCCTTAATTTTCTTGTTGAGCGCAAGTTTAACGAGCTTCGGCATGTGCAAATCCATCTCATCGAGCTTCTTTTTGTCTGACATGTAGTAGAAGGCTTTCAGTAGTTCGCGGATATCGAATACTGAACCGTACACTTCAGGCACCGCACGGTCGACGTCCATTAATGTATAAACGGCTTCCATCGCAGTGCGAATTGAGTATTCGGTCGTAAAGACGGTGTCGCGGCTAGGCGATTCAGCAAAGTTACCAATGAAAGCTAGATTTTCTGAATCGTTAGGTACAACGGCTGGGCGATCGCCAGCCTCACGTGGCATGAAGTATGACGTGATGAACGGCATGTATACCGGTACGGTGTTCACGTTTTCTTGTTTAGCGAGTTCTTTGATTTTTACTTCGGGAACGCCAAGGTGATAGAGCAATTCTTGTGTGATTTCCTCACCGGTTGCTTCCACAATAGTTTTATCAACATAGTTTCCCTTGGTGTCAGAGTACAAACCGTAAATCCAAACGACCGTCTCGTTTTCTTTTTGCGTTTTAAAATGCGGCTGACGATGAATCGTGAAACTCATCATCCAGTTTGAATCAGTGATGGTGATAATGCCGCCAGTGTTGACCTTGTGATCATGGAGACTGCGGTTTGTGAGTCGTTCAATGTACGGTTCGATTTCAGACACCTTGATAGTGGCCGTCGCCGAGATGAACCAACTGCGGTCGGGCAGATTCTCACAAAAGACTTCAGGATGGCCGAATTCATCAGACTGGGCAGCTAGGTTTTGCCACAAGCGCCAGCTACCACCAAGCTCTTTCGATACGGGTGCTGCTTGATGGTGTGAACCATAAGTTGAGCTCTCGGTGATTGAACCGTTTGTGACAAAGACCAAATCGTCAGCTGTCAAAGGAATGGCTTGCTCCGTGCCGTCAATTGTCACCACAAGTTCTGTAGCCGTCTTTTTGTCTGCTTGCACATCGACAACGACATTCGTCACTTGGGCGTTGTAGACGAAGTTCACATCGTGTGATTCCAAGTACTTGATGATTGGCAAAACCATTGAATCATACTGGTTATACTTGTTGAACTTTAGTGCGGTAAAGTCAGGCAACCCATCAATGTGATGAATGAATCGCATTGCATAACGACGCATCTCAACCGCTGAATGCCATTTTTCAAAGGCAAACATGGTTGCCCAGTAACTCCAAAAATTACTCTCGAAAAAATCAGGTGTGAAGAAATCTTCAAGTGTTTGACGTCCTAATTTTGATTCAGGTGTCATGACAAGCTTCACGAGTTCCATCGCCTTGTCATCAAGTTCGTACTTGCCATCAGTTGGGACGCGCTGTCCGCGCTTGTAAATGAGGCGTGTGTTAGATGAATTTGGATCATCTTGGTCCAGCCAATAAAACTCATCCAAGTAGGAAGCACCTTCGATTTCCAAAGATGGAATTGAACGATACATGTCCCACATCGTTTCGAAGTGATTTTCCATTTCACGACCACCACGAATGACAAAGCCTACGTTCGGACGGTTGTCACCATCGAGCGATCCACCGGGGATGGGGAGCTCTTCGTAGATGTGAATTTGACGGCCAGGTACTTGGGCATCACGGACTAAAAAGACCGCTGTAGCTAAACCAGCCAGGCCACCGCCGACAATATGAGCTGACTTCTTATCGGCATCAGCCGGCTTACGTGGGTGAGCAAATGCTTCATAGTTACCATTTGAATATCGCATATGTATCCTCCATAAATTTCACTTTCCATGCAATGTGTTGTATGCAGTCAGTGTACGGAAACGTCATAACGTTTCCATAACTTATCGGGGAAAGTTGTATGAAGCAAGCTATGCTGGCATTCAATGCTATATAAAGGCCAGTTGAGAACAATCTGACCTTGATTTTAAAGTTCGCTATGTTGCTTGCGAGCCTGGAGCGGTGTTGTCCCATACGCTGCTTTGAAGTATTGCATGGCCAGACGTTTATTAGTTAGCCCGTTTTTCGTTAATAGTTCCTTGACGGGTTCGTCGGTTTGTAACAAGTCTTGATAGAAGTGGGTGAGACGAACCTGGTAGATGTATTGCACCGGTGATAAAGCAATTTCTTGCTTAAATAATCGGCTCAAATAATTTGGATTATATGAAAACATGTTTGCAAGTTCGCTGATTGGTAGCTGTTCGGCGTAGTGGTCATTAATATAACCGAGGACTTCCTTTAGATGATCTGTTTTTGTTTCAGGTGTCGTGACAGGGGCTGAAAACGTTGTAAATAATGCAAACAACATCTGTAAAATCGTTGCCTGAAAAATAAAGGGGTAACCTGGAATCTTTGTGTCATAGATATCGCCTAAGACTGGAAAGTAGTCGGCAATTTTTTGATAATCAGAATCAGTTAAATCGAGATTGAAGGTTGTGTTTTCTGGATCGGGCCAGTAATTCTTAATAAAGTCGATAGGAATCTGGAGAACGTAAGCTTCGTTTGGCGTATTACTGACAGCGTGAATTGCCCCAGATGGAACAACGATAAATTGCCCGTCAGAGATTTGAGTCATCGCATGGTTCAACGTAAACGTTAGCTCACCGTGAATCACATAAATAATTTCTAAACTGCGGTGCCAGTGAAAAGGCACCAAGCCAGGTTCATCCATTTTTGAATAGTAAAAGCGGACCCCAACATCAGGGTTGTGTTGGACAGTCTCGTGATAAGTCTTTTTTGTCATAACCCTATTATCACCGATCAATAACACAAAAACAGGTCAAAAAGGTTACAATTCTCACTTTTGAGAGGTATCTTTTTAACCAACGCTCGGAAATGTATTGTCAATGTATCCGCTTACATTGTACTCTTGTTAAGTAATAACGAATGAAGAGATGACCCAAAGGGGAATATAAAAATGACAATGATTCAAAATCCAGTAATTCCAGGAATGGCACCAGATCCATCAATCATCCGCGTGGGCGAGACGTTCTACATTGCAACGTCAACTTTCCACTGGACACCCGGTGTTCAAATTTTCGAGTCAACTGACTTGGCAAATTGGACTTTGATTGACCAAGTGTTGAAAAATGGTGAAATTAACTTGCAAGGAACAAACACACCAGCAGGTATTTGGGCACCGCACTTGTCTTATGATGAAGCAACTGGCCGTTACTGGTTGGCATACTCACACATGTTGAACATGGCCGGTCGTGAGTTTAACTCAGACTCATACGCGATGTGGGCTACTGATATTCGCGGTCCTTGGTCAGAGCCAATTTACCTAACGTCAATTGGCTTTGACCCAGCTATCTTCCACGATGAAGATGGGAAGCACTACGTTTCAATTTTGGAATGGGAGTCACGTACCGGTTATCAAGCACCAGGTCACATTGTGATTGCAGAAGTCGACCTTGAAAATGGTGGTATCATTGGTGATTGGCACCGTGTGACGCAAGGCTTCACAACACGCGGCGCTGCTGAAGCACCACAAATTTACAAGCGTGATGATTACTACTACTTGTTGATTGCTGCCGGTGGAACGGGTTACGGTCACGGTGTTGAAATCGGTCGTTCAAAGAACGTCTTCGGCCCATATGAAGCCCACCCATCTGGTGAGCCAATCATTACGTCTTCACCACAACACTTGTTCTCATTGGGTGATCCAGATGCTGGTCAATTCCAAATGTACAACCCTAACTCAGTGATGCAAAAGGCTGGTCACGGGTCATTGGTTCAAACACAAACCGGTGAATGGTACATCGCGCACTTGATGTCACGTCCTTTGCCAGACACGACGTTGAACCCATTGGGACGTGAGACGTCATTGCAAAAGATGGCATGGACGGCTGATGGCTGGTTGCAAATGGCTGATGGTTCAAACTTGGCGAAAATGGAAGTGCCAGGCATGACTGGTGTTGAGTTTGAGAACACGGCATCTGAAGATATTAATGAAACGTTTGATTCAGAAACGATTGATAATCACTTCATGACGCCTTACCGTGATCAAACGGCGGCTTGGGTAAACACGACAGAAAACCCAGGTCACATGCGTATCTACGGTGGCAACTCATTCTTCTCACAAATGCAACCAAGCATTATGGCAACGCGCGCAACGTCATTTGTTTATGATGTTGAGACGGCCGTAACGTTCCAACCAGATCACTATTCAGAAACGGCTGGTTTGGGATTGTACTATGATGCCAACAACTGGTTCTACGCACGTTTGTACAAGTCAGAGTCACTTGGTACGACGACATTGGGCGTGTTGCAAGCTAAGTTGGGCGAGCGTGTGGAATACGTCTTCAACAAGGTTCCAATGCCAGAGGGCCACGTTGAATTGCGTATGCATTACGACTTCGGCCGTGCAACAATTTCATACCGTCGCAACGCTAACGAAGAGTGGACGGTATTGGTAGCTGGCATCGAAGTTGCTTACTTGTCTGACGAAGGTGTTAACGGTGAGCCAGGTGAAATTGGTGGCTTTACAGGATTGTTCAACTTTATTGGATCAGTCGACGCCCACCAACACGACAGCTTTGCTGATTTTGACTACTACTCAGTAAAAAATAACTAATACAAATCAAATTCGGGGATTCATTACCACGGGGAAATTATTATGAACATTAAAGAAATTCCATTGCGCCGATTGGTGCCGGGACTAATTATCGGACCAGCGACTTGGCTTGGCCCATACATCGTAGCGTCAAGTTTGTTCTTGCCAGCTATGTTGCAACAACTTGATAGTGCGCACAAGGTGCAATTGGTTGCGATGTTTTCAACGCTTGCGATGATTGTCGCAGCGATTTCAAACATGGTTGCCGGTGCCTTGTCAGACAAGACGAAGTCACGCTTTGGGCGTCGTACACCATGGCTTGTTGGTGGTGCCTTTGCCTTCATGCTAGCCATGATTGGTTCAGCGTTAGCGCCAAATGTTTGGCTATTGTTGGCCGCTTGGATGTTTGGACAAGTTGCATTGAACTTTATCGTTGCACCTATGGTGGCTTGGTTGGACATGGCGCCTGAGTCAGGGCGTGCCACGGCATCATCAGCTTACGGTGGTTTGGGAATGGCGTTGGGTAACAACGGATTCACAATCTTTGGAGCCATGATGTTGGGATCATTCCGTTTGGGATTTGTCGTATTCGGAATTATCACATTCATCGGAACGTTGATTGCCGCAGCAATCGTTCGTGAGCCATCTAACTTGGATGCCGACGATGAAGCGGTTACGCCAGAAGTTGAAGAAAAGAAGTCATTGAAGGAAGCTTTGGCTATTTTCCCAGCTTGGCGTGTTGGTCGTGACTACTACCTGGCCTTGATGGGTAAGTTGTTCCAAGGTGTTGGAAACTTTGCCATCACAGGGTACTTGTTGTACATCATGACGGACTTCATGCACAAGGGAACAAGTGCAACGCAATCATCAATTCAATTGATTAACTTGATTATGTTGGTGTTCGGTATTGCAATGGGATTCTTGGCTGGACCATTTGCTGACAAGTTCAAGTTGTTGAAGTTGCCAGTTGGTTTCTCAACAATCTTCTTGGCAATTGGTGCGTTGGCAATGTTCATCTTGCGTAACGACATGGGTATCATGATTTACGCCTTGATGGCTGGTTTGGGAATGGGACTTTGGAACTCATTGGACAACTTGCTAAACTTGGAAGTTGTGCCTGATCGCAACCGTGTTGCCTTCTTCTTGGGTGTTTACAACCTAGGAAACACGGTAACGCAAGCATTGGCCCCAGTTTTGGCAGCCGTTGTGATTTCATTCTTCGGTTACTCAGCTATCTTCATCATGTCATTCATCTTTGCCATGATCGGTGGAATCTTGATTCTTTCAATCAAGTCAGTTAAGCGTTAATAATAATTAAGACAGCAACTCAGATTTGGGTTGCTGTCTTTTTGTGTTTGCGCATGAATCAAACCCGATATTCAGTAAAACCTAATTTTGCGGTATAATGGTACATCAGAAAGGAAGGTGTTAAGCATGGCTAGTTTATTAGATTTAGTTGATGAGCTTGATGGTGTTGGCCCTAAGCGTGTGCAAGCGCTGAATAAATTGGGCATCTTCACAATCGACGACTTACTCGGCTACTATCCAATGCGCTATAACGACTTAGCGATGAAAACGCCTGCCGAAACGCAAGATGGCGAAAAAGTAACGTTCAAAGGCGTTGTGACATCGCCACCCGTGGTTAATCGCTTCGGGTATAAGAAAACACGCACAAGTTTCCGTTTGACGGTCGAACATGACACAATCATGGTGTCATTTTTCAATCAGCCGTGGATTGGCAAGAATCTTGAAATCGGCCAAGAAGTTGCGGTGCATGGGACGTATGACAAAACGCGTCAAAGTCTATCTGGCATTAAATTAATGTCACGCAATGGCGATGATGAAATGGAAGCTGTCTATCCATCATCAAAGGAAATTAAAGCGAAGACAATCAAGGATTTGATTATCCAAGCCTTGGGTAAGTATGGTGAATTGCTACGCACGGATATTGTGCCAAGCAATTTGCGCACTCGTTATAAGCTCATGAATCATCATGACACGGTGTTTGGCATGCATGCGCCAACCGATGGTCAGGTGGCGACTGAAGCACGTCGCAGTGCGTCATTTGAAGAATTCTTCGTCTTCCAAATGCGTCTGCAAGTGATTAAGTCAATGGACCGTGATAACCGCGGACGGGCGATTGCGTTTAATAACGATGAACTAAAGGCCTTTATTGCAACGCTGCCGTTTGAATTAACGGATGCACAAAAGCGAGTGGTGAATGAAATTGTGCGTGATATGAAACGCCCAATTCACATGAATCGTTTGCTTCAGGGAGATGTTGGTTCTGGTAAAACGGTTGTGGCTGCCTTGGCAATGTACGCGGCGATTACCGCCGGGATGCAAGCCACTTTGATGGCGCCGACCGAAATTTTAGCGCAACAACACGCGAAAACAATTGGCAACTTCTTTGATCCGGAAAAGGTTCGCGTTGAATTGCTAACAGGCTCAACTAAAGCTGCCGCCCGTCGTCAAATTTTGGAAGATTTGGAAAATGGTGATATCGATATTTTGATTGGAACCCATGCTTTGATTCAACCAGACATCGCGTTTAGAAATCTTGGCTTGGCGGTTATTGATGAGCAACACCGTTTCGGGGTACAACAACGTGCAACGCTACGTGAAATTGGGATGAATCCTGATATTCTTGCAATGACGGCCACGCCAATTCCGCGTACTTTGGCGATTACAGCGTATGGTGAAATGGATGTGTCCATCATCGATCAATTGCCAGCTGGTCGTAAGCAAATTAAGACGTACTGGCTCCGTAGTAATGAGATGGAAAAGACGATTGCCTTTATTAAGTCACAGTTGCAAGAAGGCGCACAGGCCTACGTTGTCACACCTTTGATTGAAGAGTCAGAAACGTTGGATGTGCAAAACGCTGAGGCTGTTTATGCTGAATTGTCTGAGTACTTTGCACCGACGTATAAGGTTGGTTTGCTACATGGTCGTTTATCAAATCAAGAAAAAGAAGATGTGATGGCCGCCTTCAAGGCAAATGAGTTCCAAGTGTTGGTTTCAACGACGGTTATCGAAGTCGGGGTCGATGTGCCAAACTCAACAGTGATGCTGATTTTGGATGCGGACCGATTTGGTTTGTCACAGTTGCACCAATTGCGCGGTCGTGTTGGACGAGGAAGCCGGCAATCATATACGTTCCTGATTAGTGACCCGAAAACGCAATACGGAATTGATCGCATGGAAGCGATGGTGGGAACTACCGATGGCTTTATTCTTGCGCAAAAGGATCTGGAACTTCGTGGCGCTGGTGATATTTTGGGTAACCGCCAATCTGGTGTGCCTGAATTCCGCGTTGGCGATCCGGTAGCTGACTTGGCGATGATGACCGTTGCCCAAGAAGAAGCCATTGAAATTGTTTCGAAGCCTGATTGGGATAAAGATCCGGAACTGGCACCATTAGCAGATATGTTGTCAGAAACAATGGCGCGATATCGTAATTTTGATTAAAAAAGATACGCCTTTTACTTTTACCCACTCCTAAAAGTGTGTTAGATTTGTTCTAGCATTTATTTATTAAGTTATTATTTTTTGTGAATTCGAGAGGGAATTAATGATGTTTAAGATTGCCATTGATGCAATGGGTGGTGACAACGCCCCTGAAGCAATCGTTGCTGGTGTTGAACTAGCGCGTGACCAAATGCCTGACACAGAGTTCTTGTTGTTTGGTCAATTGGATAAGGTAAAGCCTTTCGTTAAGAACGAAGAGCGTTTGACGTTGGTCCAAGCTGATGAAGTGATTGCCATGGCCGATGAGCCAGTTAAGTCAATTCGTCGTAAGAAGCAAAGCTCATTGGTATTGGCTGCGCAAGCGGTTAAGAATGGTGACGCTGATGCGGTCTTTTCAGCTGGTAACACTGGTGCTTTGTTGGCAGCCGGTATCTTTATCGTTGGTCGTATCAAGGGAATTGATCGTCCAGCTTTGATGACGGCTTTGCCAGCCTTTGATGGTCCTCACGATGCCTTCGTGATGATGGACATGGGTGCTAACGCTGAAAACCGTCCAGCTCACTTGTACCAATATGGTGTGTTGGGTTCATTCTACGCCCACGAAATTTTGGACTATGACCAACCACGTGTTGGTTTGTTGAACAACGGAACTGAAGAAGACAAGGGTGACCAAGTCCACAAGGAAGCGCACCAATTGTTGCGTTATGGCTCAGACAAGAACTTGTTGAACTTCGTTGGAAACGTTGAAGCACGTGACGTTTTGCAAGGGCCTGCCGATGTTGTGATTGCTGACGGATTCTCAGGAAATGCAACGTTGAAGTCAATTGAAGGTACGGCTTTGTCAATGTTGAAGTTGATCAAGGATACCATCATGAACGGTAGTTTGAAGACAAAGATGGCCGGCGCCATGTTGAAGCCAGCGTTGAAGGGCATCCAATCTCGTTTGGACTACTCACAACACGGTGGTGCCGTAGTTATCGGTGTTAATGCGCCAGTTGTTAAGACGCACGGTTCAGCTGGACCAGATGCCGTTGCTAACACGATGAAGCAAATCCACACGATGTTGGAAGCTGATTTGGTGGGTAAGGTCCAACAATTCGTTGCTGACCATAAGGAAGATTTGTCTGCTCGTCCAGAGAATGAAGTGGACGGTTCGGCCGAATAGCGTTACACTAAATAACGTTAAATATTCGAATAGGAAACGGAATAATGGAACGACAAGAAATCATGAATAAGGTTATCGAATTGGTTGCGGACCACTTTGAATTGGACCCAGCTAAGGTAACCGGTGAATTGAACTTTTTGACTGATATTGATGCTGATTCAATTGACTTTGTTGAATTGGTTTTGGAGATGGAAGACGAATTTGGTGCTGAAATTTCTGACGAAGACGCTGAAAAGTTGATCACGATCAACGACACTGTTGATTACATCGCAGCACGCGTTTAATATTTGTAAATTAAAGGCAAGGACACTTTGAGTGCTCCTTGCCTTTTTTCAATCTTGTGACACAACAAAAAACGTCGTTATACCAACGGTTTCTCTGGTATAATTGACTAGTATATCTAGAAAGGACGGCTTATGTTTAAACAACTTCAAGCAGAATTAGCACTTGCCCATAATATCCATTTTAATGACGTGTCATTATTGGAGGAGGCATTAACACAAGCAAACTATATTAACGAACATCCAAATTACACTGGTCGCGATTACCAACGCCTAGAATTCCTTGGGGATGCGGTTATGCAACAATCAACGGCGGTGTACTTGTTCAAGCGTTATCCAGATTGGGATGAAGGTCGATTGACAGAGTTGCGAATTTCTATGGTCCAAACTCGCGCTTTTGCAGCTTTGTCACGTGAGTTGCATCTTGATCAATATGTCCAACTGGGACGTGGTGAAGAATTGTCCGGCGCACGAAACCGTGATTCATTGCTCGAAGATTTGTGGGAAGCCTTTATTGGCGCCTTGTACCTGGACCAGGGACAAGAGGTCGTCATGAACTTCCTTAGTGAAATTATGTTTACGAAGATTGACGAAGGATTCTATGATCAATTCGTTGATTACAAGTCTAAGCTGCAAGAACACTTGCAACGTCATGGCAGCGTAAAGATTGCTTACACGAAGCTATCTGAACGCCCAGTTGAGAACAATGAACAAATCTTTACGGTTGAGGTATCGGTCAACGAGCAAGCTTTGGCGACTGGAGAGGGAAAGTCAACGAAGGAAGCTGAAAAGGCAGCCGCTCGTGCAGCTTATCAAACTTTGACGAAGAACTAGGGAATCGGTATGAAATTAAAAACATTGGAGATTGGTGGATTTAAATCATTTGCCGATCGTACCAAGATTGAATTTATGCCAGGAATCACAGGGGTTGTTGGACCGAATGGTTCTGGTAAATCAAACATCATCGAATCGATTCGCTGGGTTATGGGTGAACAATCCGCCAAAGGATTGCGTGGTGACAAAATGTCGGACGTCATCTTTGGTGGAACGGCACAACGCGCACCACTTAATCGTGCAGAAGTGTCAATTACGTTCGACAACACCGACCATTATTTGAATTCAGAATATTCTGAAATTCGAATCACCCGTACACTGTACCGTAATGGTGATTCTCGTTACCAAATTAACGGTACGACAGTACGCTTAAAGGATATCCATGAGTTATTCATGGATTCTGGATTGGGACGTGAAAGTTTCTCAATCATTTCGCAGGGCCGTGTGGAAAGCATTTTTAGTGCTAAGCCTGAAGATCGACGAACGATTATCGAAGATGTTGCAGGTGTTTATAAATACAAGCAAAACAAAGATAAGGCTGAAAAAGAGCTAACTGGTGTGCAAGAAAATTTGAATCGTGTTCAAGACATTTTGTATGAATTGGAAGGACGCGTTGAGCCATTGGCTGAGCAATCAGCGAAGGCGCAAGATTATCTTGAAACCAAGAAGCAATTTGACAAGCTTGACCAATCACGTTTGGTATTGGAACTAACAGATTGGTACAACGAGCAAACTGAAATTGCCCGTGAGTTGGCCGGCGCTGAGCAAGCTAGTGATGAACAAGCGAAAGTTGTGAAGCAACAAACGGACTCGTTGACGGCGATGAAGGATGAGCGAACACAAACGGAAACAGCCCGTCAAGAAGCGCAAGATAAGTTGTTGGCCTTGACGACTGCTGTTGAGCAATTGAGTGGTGAACAAAAGTTGCAGGCCGAGCGTTCGGCCAATCGCTCAAATGCAACGCGTGAATTGAAGGCGCAAATTGCGCAAGTTGAATCACGTTTGGCTGACTTGCAGGTGACGGAAGCGATGCGCCAAAAGAAGGTGGCTAGTCAAAAAGCAACTGCGGACGAATTGCGATTGCAGATTACTGAATTGACCGCGTCACACCCACGCCAACAAGAAGCAGCGGTTAGTGAGGAAATTGAACAAGTTCGTGCGAACTTGGTTGACGCGATGCAAGCGTTGACGACGGCGAAGAATCAACAGTCATATTTGGCTCAAGAACACGAGCGCAATGATGCTGAGTCTGCACGTTTGCAGCAACGTAGCACGCTATTAGATGAGCAGATTGCAACAGCAACGGCGAATGTGACGGCTGCGCAAGCTGAGGTTGACGAGGCAACGACCGTTTTGGCAGATGAACAAGCAGAATTTGTCCGTTTGCAAACGGCTGGTAAGGAGCTTGAAGCTAAGAGCCAGGCACAACGTCAAGAGTGGTTCAGCAAGATGGAAGAAGACCAACGATTGTCAACGCGTTTGCAGTCGTTGAGTCGCCTATCAGAAAACTACGATGGTTATTTCCAAGGTGTTCGTAACTTGATGAAGGCTAAGGATAACTTCCAAGGCATTCACGGCGTTTTGGCTGAGCTGATTTCAGTTGAGACACCTCATCAAACGGCGATTGAAACAGCCCTTGGTGGTGCGTTGCAAAACGTGATTGTGACTGATGAACAAGTTGGTAAGCAAGCTATTCGCTATTTGACAGAACACCGTTTGGGACGTGTGACGTTCTTGCCATTGTCAACGATTCGTTCACGCGAGTTGCAACCGGGTCAGATTCAGACTGCACAAAGTCAACCTGGCTTTATCGGAATTGCGGCTGACTTGGTGAAGACTGATGTTACGTACAACACAGTAGTGAAAAACTTGTTGGGTACGACAGTGATTGCTAAGTCAATGGACGAAGCGGTACCAATGGCTCGCGCGTTGCAACAACGTGTTCGCATCGTGACCCTTGATGGTCAAGTGATGAATGCCGGTGGTTCAATGACCGGTGGTGCAAACCGTAACCAAGGTAACGGTTTGCTTTCACAACAAAACGAAGTGGAAACATTGACGGCGCAAGTTGCGACGTTGCATGATGAAACGGCAATTTTGGAACGCCAAGTACGTGAAATTGATGCTGAATTGCAAAATGTGACGGCATCATTTAATGAGCAACAAGCTAAGGTGCTAGCAGCGAATGAGCGTGCCCAACAAGCAACGGCCAAGTTGCAGGTTGCGGAAGAACGTTTGACCCAAGTGCAAAAAGAGAAGACGGCATTAAGTTATGAATTTAATGTTTCAAGCTCTGGCACGGCTGATCATGAAACAATGGTTGCCGAGAATGCTTCTGAAGTCACTAATTTGACGGAGAAGCAAGCTAAGTTGCAAGCACAATTAGCTGAATTGACCGACGAGCGCACGGAATTGTTGGCTCGCATTTCAGATGCTGATACTGAGTTGACTGAATTGCGTGCTGAATTGGCAACGGCGCAAGCAAATGTGCAAGCTGCCCAAGTCCGTCACGAAGATATTGTTGAACAAATTGAGGCTGAGCAAGCTCGCTTGAACAACTATCAACAACAAATGACAGATTTGACGTCTGATCAAAGTGACGTGCAACAACGTTTATCAGCTGAACTGGCGACAGCAAATGCTGATAAAGAGGCAACTACTGAATTGTTGTCTGACTTAACAGAAAAGTTGACTGACTTGAATGAACGCATTAACGTGGCGGAGGGGATGCTTGTCCAAGCGCAAGAAGCTCAAACCGATGCCATGTCGACGTTAAGCAAGTTAAGTGGTCGTCAAGGAGAATTGCGTGCGGCTATTCAAAACGGCGAACGTGCGTTGGAAGAAACGTATGACACATCATTTGAGTTTGCTAAGGCTGAAATGTCTGACATGCCAATTGATAGCATCCGCACGCAATTGAAGTTGTTGAAGCAAGGTTTGGCTGAAATCGGTAATGTTAATTTGAACGCTATCGAAGAGTATGCTGAAGTTAAGGAGCGTTATGACTTCTTGACGCAACAACAAACTGATTTGATTGATGCACAAGATAATCTTCGTCAAACGATGTCAGAGATGGATGAAGAAGTTGAGACACGCTTCAAGGAAACCTTTGATGCGATTGCAGCCCACTTCTCAGAAATCTTCGTGAAGATGTTTGGCGGTGGTCAAGCTAAGCTCGAACTCACTGACCCAGAACACTTGTTAACAACAGGGGTTGATATTAAGGCGCAACCGCCTGGCAAGAAGTTCCAGCAAATGAGCCTGTTATCTGGTGGTGAAAAGGCGCTGACAGCGATTAGTTTGCTGTTTGCGATCCTTGAAGTACGTCCGGTACCGTTTGCGGTTTTGGATGAAACGGAAGCAGCGCTTGATGAAGCCAATGTTGACCGTTTTGCACGTTATTTGCATGAAGTTAATGATCGTACCCAATTTATTGTGATTACTCACCGTAAGGGTACGATGACGAATGCCGATGTGCTATATGGTGTTACTATGCAAGAACCGGGTGTCTCAACGATGGTATCGGTTAACTTGCAAGAGCTAGATAATACGCTAGCAGAAAATTAATGGGGAAATGAACAATGGGATTGTTTGATTTTTTTAAGAAAAAGCCTGAAACCCCAACTGTCAAAGTTGAAGTGTTGTACCCAAACACTTGGGAAAATGGGGAAGCACCAGCTGAGCCGACATCACTAGCGGCTGAAGTGTTGCAACCAACTGCCGGTCAAGCGGTTGAGATTGTGTTGCCAACGCACGAGGAAGTTGCGCCAGTTGTGACGGAACCGGTAGCTGAAACGGAAACGGTTGAAACGGTTGCAGAACCTGAAGAGGCGGTTGTTGCAGAGTCTGAAGCACCAGTTGCTGAAGTAACTTCTGAAACCAACTTGGACGAGGGATTGACGAAGACGCGCAAGACTTGGTCAGAACGTTGGAACGCCTTTATGGCTAACTTCCGTTCAGTTGACGAAGATTTCTTCGAAGACTTGGAAGAGACGCTAATCGGGGCCGACGTTGGTGCTGCCACAGCATTGCAATTGACGGATGAATTGCGTGATGAAGTGAAGCTACAAAATGCGAAGAGCAAGGCTGAAATTTCACGCGTGATTGTCGATAAGCTAGTTGAACATTATCGTTCACAAGGTGTGAATGAAGATGCGTCAATGCACTTTGCGCCTGAAGGACCAACGGTTATTTTGTTCGTTGGTGTGAATGGTGTTGGTAAGACGACGACGATTGGTAAGATGTCTGCCCGTTACAAGGCAGAAGGTAAGAAGGTATTGTTGGCTGCTGCGGACACGTTCCGTGCGGGTGCAACGCAACAATTGCAAGCCTGGGGTGAGCGTAACGATATTCCAGTTGTTGCTGGTGAACCAAATGCTGATCCGGCCTCAGTTGTGTATGACGGTGTGAAGACTGCTATTGAGACGAATGCCGATGTGCTATTCGTTGATACAGCTGGTCGTTTGCAAAACAACGTGAACTTGATGCAAGAGTTGGCTAAGATGAAGCGTATTATCACACGTGAGTTGCCAAACGAGCCCCAAGAAGTTTTGTTGGCTTTGGATGCGACAACCGGACAGAACGCTTTGCAACAAGCCCGCTTGTTCAAGGATTCAACTGACGTGACGGGAATTGTTTTGACTAAGCTTGATGGTACTGCCAAGGGTGGTATTATCTTGCCAATTCGAAACGAATTGCACTTGCCAGTTAAGTGGGTCGGCCTTGGTGAACAAGTCGGTGACTTGCAACCATTTGACGCCGATGATTTTGCGAAGAGTTTGTTTGGTAGTTTGTTGGAGGATGAGAAGTAATGGAGCTAGAAAAAAACACGCGCTTGAATGCCTTGTTTGATTTCTATCAACCATTGCTGACGTCTAAGCAAAACGACTATTTGCAGTTGTACTACGCTGACGATTATTCACTTGGTGAGATTGCTGAAGAATTTGAGGTCTCACGCCAAGCCGTGTATGATAATCTAAAGCGCAGCACACAATTGCTAGAAGATTATGAAGCCAAGTTACACTTGTTTGCTGATTATCTTCAGCGCCAAGCTGCGGCCGAGCAATTAAACGACTATATTCAAGAAAAGTATCCCAATGACGCTGAGCTAACTCGTTTAGCTGAACGTTTGGTGACATTAGAAGAGGAGTAAACCATGGCCTTTGAAGGTTTGACGGAGCGATTGCAAAACGCCTTGAGCGGATTGCGTCGCAAGGGAAAGGTGACAGATGCGGACTTGCGCGAGACAATGCGCGAGATTCGTCTAGCATTGTTGGAAGCCGACGTTAACTTCACGGTTGTTAAGGACTTTGTTCGTAACGTTCGTGAAAAGGCGGCTGGTGCTAAGGTGTTGGAAGGATTGAATCCTGCCCAACAAATTGTTTCGATTGTTAATGATGAATTGACTGCCATGATGGGTGAGTCAGATGTGCCTTTGAACGTATCTGACAAGATTCCAACGGTTATCATGATGGTTGGTTTGCAAGGAGCTGGTAAGACGACTACGGCCGGAAAGCTAGCTTTGAAGTTGAAGAACGAAAAGAACGCACGTCCATTGATGATTGCGGCCGACGTTTACCGTCCTGCTGCCATTGATCAATTGAAGACGTTGGGTGAGCAAATTGATGTCCCTGTTTTTGAGATGGGAACAGACGCTGACCCACGTGACATCGTGCGCCAAGGTTTGGCCAAGGCGGCTGAATTGAAGTCAGATTATGTCTTCATTGACGCGGCTGGTCGTTTGCAAATTGACGAAGCATTGATGCAAGAGTTGGCTGACGTTAAGGAAATCGCCAACCCAGATGAAATCTTGTTGGTTGTCGATGCCATGACTGGACAAAACGCGGTGGAGACGGCTGAAGGTTTTAACGAGCGTTTGGACGTTACCGGTGTTGTTTTGACTAAGTTGGATGGTGACACACGTGGTGGAGCGGCTTTGTCAATTCGTGCTGTTACGGGTAAGCCAATCAAGTTCGTCGGACAAGGTGAGAAGATGGCAGATTTGGATGTCTTCTATCCAGATCGTATGGCCAGCCGTATCCTTGGTATGGGTGACTTGCTGACGTTGATTGAAAAGGCCCAAAAGGACTTTGACGAAAAGCAAGCTGCCGAGACAATGGAAAAGATGAAGTCAAACACGTTTGACTTTAACGATTTCATTGCCCAAATGGATCAAGTGCAAAACATGGGACCAATCGAAGACTTGTTGAAGATGATTCCAGGTATGGCTAACAATCCAGCTTTGGCCAACGTGAAGGTTGACCCTAAGGATATGGCGCACATTAAGGCCATTGTGATGTCAATGACACCTGCTGAGCGTGAGAATCCAGATTTGTTGAACCCATCACGTCGTCGTCGTTTGGCGGCTGGTGCGGGACGCCCAGTTGTTGAAGTTAACCGTTTGATCAAGCAATTCAACGAAATGAAGAAGATGATGAGCGGTATGATGAACGGTAACATGGCCGGCATGGAACAAATGATGGGTGCCATGGGTGGCGGCATGCCAGGAATGCCAGGTGGAATGCCTGGTATGGGCGGTGGCCTAAAGGGCAAGATGGCAAACATGGCGATGAAGCAAATGGCTCGTCGTATTCAAAAGAATAAGAAGAAGCGTCGTTAATTATGGGTCGTTATTTACTAGATGATAAGACGAAGGCTATGAACGTTAAGTACCAATCTGAAAAGAAGGGTGCCGTTTCAAAGGCTGATAAGGTAGCTATGTTGCGTGAGCAAATGCTAGCTAAGAAGAATAAGAAGTAATCAATTAGGTCAGAGATTCTTTCTCTGGCCTTTTTTGTCGGTGTTTTGTTCGGAGTTTATTTACAGTTTCATCCTGAAAATATCGCACCTGTCAGCGATACTATAAACATCGATCACCCGCTAGCGACGAAGCAAACTCATGCGCATGGGTTTGTTTCACTTATTGTGATCACAATTTGCAAAAGGCTCAATTGTCGCGACGGTGATAATCGGGTCTTTTGTTTTGAAAGAGATTTATCAGCAATCAACGATACTTTTGGTACGGATTGTTGGTAAGTCTTTTATTTTTTGAAAACGTTTTCAAAAATTCATAAATTAAGTGATTTACATTAACGCTTTAGAAAAGCAATCGTCGTTATCTAGTTGTAAACTAACTGTAACAAATAAAGTTAGGACATATCTAGGGGGAATACGATTATGGAAACACGTGTCACACATGCACGACGCACGCGAACGATTGCTGCGACGTTGGTCTTGTTGTTTGGTTTGTTGCTTTTCGCTGGTGTTGTAACAGCGTTGGAAACAACTGCGATTGCTGCCCAACAAAGTAATGATTTAGTTACATCTGAAGTATTAACGACTATGTCGACCTCAGAAGTGACGGCTGAACCAGTTGTTGCAAAATAAGAAAGTTAGGTAAGCTCAGGCGACTGAGTTTATTTTTTTGATATGGTACGTGCGTATGAAACAAAAGATGCAATTGAAAGAAGCAAGCAAGTGGTTTAGTATGGGACTGCTGTTGGGGATGGTAGGCGTTGGGCTGACCATTGGTGGAATAGAAATTAAAGAACGCCGTGCAGAAGCCCAACGCGTAACTATCGATCATGATGAAAAAAAGGCATTGCCAATTAAGGTAGGATCGGCACAACCGCTTAAGCTAGCTGATACGACGGTTAAAGTTGACCCACATGTCCAACATTTAACAATGGAACAGCGTATTGCGCTGATGATGCTATCTGCTGGCGCAACTGTCGCCGATGAGACTAAGCTATATGCTTCACCACAAGGAAACGGTGAGACGTGGCTGCTTGATGCTGATGGGAATAAATTAATTGTCTTAAAGTTTATTGACGGCACAAAGCGAACGGTAACCTTTATGGATGGTCGAACCGTTGATGTCGACCTGAACCAAGCGTATGCATCGTTACATGCGACGCAAGCATATCGTGATTTGACGGATAACATCATTGTTGAATAACTGAAAGTGGCTATTTTCTATTTAAATTTTGTACAGATTGCGCTAAAATATTAACTTATTGCAAGTGAAGTAGCGCCTTGAGACCGCTAAAACGTTGATTTTTGAAGAAATTTCAACGTGTAAAGGAAAAACACTTTACAGGCACTCAAGAAACTGTTATTATAATTCTTGTAGAAAAACAACTGGAGGAAAATAAACATGGCTGTTAAGATTCGTTTGAAGCGCATGGGTTCAAAGAAGCGCCCATTCTACCGTGTGGTAGTTGCTGACTCACGTTCACCACGTGATGGTCGATTCATCGAAACTGTTGGTACGTACAACCCATTGGTTGAGCCTGCCGAAGTTAAGTTGAACGAAGAATTGGTATTGTCATGGTTGAACAACGGTGCTCAACCATCAGATACTGTTAAGAACTTGTTGTCTAACGCAGGCATCATGAAGAAGTTCCACGAAGCTAAGTTCTCAAAGTAATTTGAGGCTTGCTACATAGGCATTTATAAGGGTTTTGGTCACTTTTGGTCACTCAAACAATTATTCATTGTCTAGGACATGAAGAGTTAGCTCATCTTGAGCTAGCTCTTTTTCTTTTAGCATGTGGGCGTATATCTGAAGTGTGACACTAACATTTGCGTGACCAACGCGCTTGCTGACATAGTCAATATCAACACCGTTATGGAGTAGGTAGGATACGTGTGAGTGGCGCAAGCCGTGAAAGTGTATTGGTTGAATATCTGCTTCACGTACCAAATCCTGCATTTCTAGGCTGACACGAGCTGTATTCATTTTATTTTCAATTAGGTTGTCTTGACCGGTCGTCTTAAAAAAGTCGCTCAAAACAGCTGACAATCGCTTAGAGATAGCAATCGTACGAACTGATGACTTAGTCTTTGGTTCAGTGACTTTGCGTGTAGATGATGAGTAGGCCTTGTTGATCGTCAAATGGTTCTCTGATATGTCTACCTTGGTTAGGGCTTGTACTTCACCAAGACGTGCACCAGTTTCTAGTGCGACAAGTGCCATGATGTAGAATGGGCGAGTTTGCATCTCATCTGTCTTTGAATACAAAAAGTCTTGCAACTTGGTGAAGTCTGCAGCGTTCAAAAAGTTGTCCCCTTTATCCACGACTTGACCAGCTGGTTGCAGACGAGTGAAGATGTCACGCTTGATAATACCGTCAAGGTAAGCATCACGCAACGACGTCTTAATCAAAGTTAGGATGTCACGAGCGTACTTCTTAGAATGAGTTTCACCAAATGTGTTTAGCTCCTTCTGTAGACTCAAGGCCGTCAATTTCTCCATGATCATGCCAGCGAATACCTTATCAATTAGGTTAGCAGCAGTTTTGTATCGAGTATAGGTAGATGCACGGACAGTGCCTTGCTTATTTGTCTCAATCCAGTTTCTGAAGTAGGCTGGGAAAGTGAGTTTGCCGGCGTTGATGTCCGCACCGTCGATAATTTGTGTTTCAAGCTTAGTAGCCCACTCTGTGGCTTCACGCTTTGTATCGAATGTTTTACTTGGTTGTTGACGTTCACCCTTGGCGTCAACGTATGAAGCGCGGGCACGCCACTTGTTGCCACGTTTAGTTATACTTGCCATAATTAGATTAAACCTAACCTTTGCGTAGTTTTTTTAGGCAGTTTAAAGACATGCCCAGGTCTGGTACAATTAAATACGGAAACACGGCAGTAATGTTTTGTTTTGTTCGATACGCACACTTCTAGCTTGGCGGCGGGGGTGTGCGTGTTTTTTAATGTTGTGTTATAGTTTAGTTACGATAAACGTGAACGTTGGAGTTTACGACTGACACTTACCACTTTGGAGTAGACGACAAAGTGGTATTTTTTTATGTATTTATGTGATAGATTTGTTTTCGTGCCACGTCTACAAACGGCACAGTTAGGAGAAAACTCCTAACAATGTTTACGTTTATCGCATCAGTCTTGTCAGTCGTGCTAGCCACCTTGATTGCGGACTACATCAAGAATAAGTTCCAGAAATAATTCTTGATTCATATTCAGCAGGGAAACGTCCTGGCATTTTTATTGGGGCGTTTTTCTAACAAATGCCTTTGTAATGTGTACATTAGACTAATGCTGTATAATTACTTAAAAAGGAGGGCGGACGATGACTGAATTTATTGTTAGGAAAAAGCCTGTTAAAGTTCGGGCTCGCCAAACTGATCAGGTTATAGCAATCGATACTCTGGAAGGAACGATGATAGCTGACATTGGCGACTGGATAATTACGGGGGTTCACGGTGAACAGTATCCAGTTAAGCCAGACATATTTGAAGAAACTTATGAAATAATCAGAGAAGACAACTAAGCTTGTCTTTTTATTTTGGACGGACCTTTACGTAATTTGCCACACTCGCCGATCGCTTTTCGAATGCCTTATCAATATATTCGTTTGGATTTTCAGTGAAATCGTCCCATTTCACTGAAACAACATACCGTTCGTCGTCCGTCCAATAATCGATTTCAGAATTATGCAACGGAGAATCTAGATAGAAATTTTCTGAAATTTCTTTAATGGTGGTACTGTCATTGATAACTTCAACGTTTATTGTCTTACCATCATATTGACTTGTAGCGATACCAGGAGCTGGGTAGACTTTGTCGTACATGGAAGGTAGTATGACAGCTAAAATGCCATTTCTACTGTTCAATACCGAGCCACTGTATAAAGAGGCTTGCAATTCTCGCTTTATAAAAACTTGGTTTTCGGGGCATGGATGAAGAGACTCAGCGCTATGACGTCCAATCAATGCTATTGTTACTGTGGAGTCTTGCAGATAATCATGTCTGATTTTCCACATGATATATTCAACATCTTCTGAATTTATCGATTCGTTTAACGATTTGTCAATCATATCCACAGCTAATTCTTCTTGAATAATGCGTTTGTATTCTTTGTCTTCTGTTTTGAAAGAAATAAATACTTTATGAGCCATTAGGATTCTCCTTTTTTCTGAGGGGCTTTGTCGTTTTTTGTCAAATTTGCCCAATTTATATTTTCATTGGAAATTAGAGTTTCTGATCGCTCGACCAAATCGGCGAATGGATACTCTGAATCTCTATAGACGCCAGTTTGCGTTTGAAACATTATCAATTCTTTTTGAAGCATTTCGGTGTTTTTTCGATATTCTATCCACAAGTCGTGATACTTAAATATTGAGAGTACGCTTTCGGATATTACAACGACAACACCCAATAAACCGGCAATCCATCTACATACTTCTATGGCAACTAAAAAGGGCACAAAAGCTCCGGAGACGAAAGTAACTGATTTCCAGAATAGATAACGATTTTTCATCATTGCTGATTTTTTATCATACCAGTCTATTTGGTTAGTTAATCGAAGCTTGATATAATTGGCCTCATCTAATGAAGTGAAGTCTTTAAATGACGACATATTTAATCCTTTCATGCCAACGCGACTGTTGGCCTTTTATGTATCCCGCAAAGCGGGAAAACTATTTTAGAAGCTTCTGCTTTTGTGCTATAATATCTTTAACGAACGAAGGTGACATACGTCATCTCTCTAAGATCATCTGGATTGAAGCCCGGGTGGTCTTTATTTTTGTTATCATGGTATTCGGCATCTTGCTTCAAAATATGAGATGCTGAAGGAGGTGACGATAATGTTGCTTTCGTTCGTTATTGCAGTTGCATCTGGGTTACTTGTTAACCTGATCAGCTGGCTAGTTAAGCACTTCTTAAAAGAAGTAACACGTACGTGGTTTAACTAGCAGGAAGCCGCTTGTTCTCCGGAATGGGCGGTCTTTTTATACCACAAGGAATGTTTAACCATCAAAAACAATATTAGGACTGCGGGCGGGTTGTTAGGTAAGTGTGTGATGGGGCGGTAGCCATTTCATTGGAAAACATCACAACTGTCACCTTTAGGTTTTCTGATTCGACAGTCCTAATTCTTACTGGAGCAATGATTGTCCTTACGGAAACCATAACTGTGTTATCGTTGAATAATTGAGCGGGATCATCTTTAACTGAATCCCGGTCTATAAATACTACTTCTGTGGCGTTTCCCACCAGTTCTCCGGACTCATTTGTCACAGTGTATGTCAATGTGTATGAGACGTCTGTTTTAATTCTGTGTAGCTGAGCCTCAATCGGGATACCAATTACAGGGGTGGATGGGTCGTACGTGACAACAAACGCTGGTGTGCCAGAGTCTCCTACAGGATAGACTGATGCAATTTTTTCTTCTAGTTCGTTCATTTTCTTCTTTACTCCTTGGGTGATTGGATTACGTTGTCGTTCAATGAGACAGTGGGCATAGTCGCGGTGGATGTCGGATCGTCATTTGTACTAGTAACACCGTTAATAATAGTTAGTGAAATATCGGCTTTGCTTTCTGCCTTTGTATCTACGTCACTTGAAATGTCGGTTTTAGGGAGCGTGTGAGTTGAATTTAACGCAAATTTTGATAGAGATTCCTTCAACTCAACTAACGAATTAGAATTATTTTCAATCTTGCTATTTGTTGATTTAACCCAATCAATAACATTAAAATATAGTCTAGCAAGCCCAATAATTAAGCCTCCCAATATTGCTGAGTCGGTCGCGGACATACCAAAAACCCGTGTAAGAGCGGTAGTAAGGATTCCAAGAAAAACAGCCTGTGCATTTTTATTCTCTAACATAAATTGAAGGTGGTCGTATGAAATACGTTATTGATGAATCTACTAAATTGTTCATCGCAAATAAGTTTATAGCTGCTTTGGAAAATAATGATGTTGTTGTTAATGTCGACGATGCCGGCGTTGCAACCGTTATTTGGACAAATCAGCATATTAATATTCAAAATTAACCATCTGTTCCTTTCTAGTCACCTTTGGGTGGCTTTTTATATATCCCGCACAAAAGCGGGTATGTGCCGTATTTTTTTATTTAATCTACAATAGTGGCATTCGCCAAATCCCAATTATATCCGAGATTCAAGTCACCTCGACTTTGTAATTGGCCTTCAACTGTGATGTTCTTACCAACGTTAGCATCACTGAAAGTTCCATCAGCAGCTTTGACAATCACGACGTAGGCGTTTTGCTTAGTGTTAGTGATGTTATCCCAGCCGGATTTTGGTGCTTCAACTGGAACATATACATACAGACGAGACCCATTTGAGTTTGTTTGGAATGCTGTTCCGTTTACTTTAGTGGTTGTGTTGTACACATCAGCCTTATCGTAATACAGTCCCTGAGCACTGCGTGGCTGCGCATAATACGTCTTCATGAACGCTTCTGCATCACCAGCTTGTAAGTCATTCTTCAACTCATCAACAATTGATTGTTTGATTTCAAATGCAGACGATGATGATTGCGAAGGGATTGAAGCATCAGTATTGGTGTCTTTATCAACGCTAGAATTGCCAGTCATACCAGTCCCGGCAATCATTAGAACAATACCAGCTGCAAAAATTAACCATTTTGTTTTCTTCGCTGTTTTCGACTTCTTATATAGCAGCTTGAATAAGCCCACCACAAATAAAACAAGTCCAATGAAAATCAATAGCTCACCCATAATACATACTCCTTAGCTTTTAACGTCGTTCCTGACTGGACGTTTCATCAGTCGTAAATAATTTCCTTTACAATGCCTTCGAAATAACTGGGTAGGTTGAAAATATCAATAAAGTGTTCCCAATTTCTGCATTCAAGTGGCGTATCGCGGTAGACAAAGTCAGAAATCAGTCGGATCGCGTTCTTGTTGGCAATCTTTTCTTCAGTCTTTCTGAACAGCAATGAAAAAGGGTAGTACTGTTCGCCATTAGGATCTCCATAAATGGCATGGGCCAGTTCGTGAGCTAGTCCAAATTCATAAGTTGCCTTCGTTTCATTCGGATTCATAAATATCTTGTTGAACACGCGGACGTACATATGTGTACCTGAAGTGGATAACATATCCTCAACGTCAATATCGTGTCGGCGGGCAAGGCTAAGTAGGTAGTCTCTCAACTCTCTCAATTCATCGGTCAAACTACTTACCACCTTGTTGATTGTTGCGTGACATTTCTTTAGCCATATTATATAGAAGCATCTTTTGGTCGTCTGTTAGTTCAGCACCTCCAAACATTACAGGATTAACCTGCTTCAAAACTTCCTCTAAATCATTGGGCACTTCTGGTTCTGCGCTGGTAGGGTGCACCTTATCAGTGTTACCTAATAGGTAGTCTACTGATACACCGAGGACGTCAGCGACTTTTTCAAGTGTTTCTCGTTTTGGTTCAATTCCATCTGGAAATTGTTTAGTTGGTTTCCATGTATAAATAGATTTTTCGCCTATACCTGCTCGTCTGGCTAGTTCAGTAAGGGCAAATCCTTTTGATTTTGCAATGTCTTTAACTCGTTCAAATAGCGTCATATCAATACCTCAAAGGGCCTTGAAAAATAAAAGTACTAAAAGAGTATCAAAATAGTTGACACGGTATTAAAACAGTACTATTATAATTCACGTACCAAGTTGTTAAACAGCGTACAAGAACACAAACCCGATAAATCAAATGCTGGCAGGCTCTGATAAATGGGATAAGTAGGCGTTTTGTAACGCTTCTTTATACGTGTAATTCTAGTACTGAAAGAGTACTAAGTCAACAATGTTTTTAAACATTGTTCAACTAAATTAGTACCGAAGGAGGTTTATAAATGGCTGATAAGTGGGAATGGAGCGTTGAACTTGCTAAGGCTCGTGTTAACCAAACGCAAGTTGGTGAATTCATCGGTATCACTCGCAGTCAAATGTCTACGTTGGTAACCAAGATGATTACTGGCGAAGGTAAGACGGCAACAGAATTGGACCGTAAGCGATGGCAACAAGCTCTCGATTACGTGAAGTTGAAGCAACAGGAAGTAGAGGTTTAATCATGACAAACGAACTGATTAAGGTTCAAACGAATCAAGAAGGTGAGCAACGGGTTAGCGCTCGTGAATTGTATAAGGAGTTAGGGGTTAAAACTCGTTTCAGTCTTTGGGTGGATCAAAACTTCAAGATGTTTGTTGAAGGAACAGATTTTGAGGGTGTAGTTGTAACTACACCCTACCGAGAAGGTTCTGACAAGGTGCAAACCTTGCAAGATTATTCCTTAACAACAGACATGGCTAAGAATGTAGCGATGATGTCTAAGACAACTAAGAGTCAGGAAATTCGAGACTACTTCATCGCAGTTGAAAAAGAACACAAGGCGTTGATGTCAGACCCTCGTATTCAAATGGCAATGGGCTTGAAGTCAGCTCAACTGATGTTAGACCACAAGGACAAGATCATCGCAGAGATGACTCCCAAGGCGTTGTTTGCTGACGCGGTATCAGCTAGTCAGTCATCAATTCTGATTGGTGAGTTGGCGAAGTTGCTTAAGCAAAACGGGGTAGATATGGGACATAACCGTTTGTTCGGTTATCTCCGTGAAAACGGTTATCTGGTTAAGCGACAAGGTTCAGACCGGAACATGCCAACACAGAAGAGCATGGAGCTTGGCCTGTTTGAGATTAAGGAACACAACCACATCAATTCTAATGGTGTGAACGTGACTACTAAGACGCCAAAGGTGACCGGCAAGGGTCAACAATATTTCATTAACAAGTTTCTTGGTGAAACTAAGGCTTTATTGGAGGTGTAGGAATGGCTAATAAAAATTTGACTGTAGCCGTAAAGCGGAGAGTTAGCAATATGTCACTAGCAGAATTAATCAATGATGGCCTGAGTTTAAAGGGCAATAAGACCCGTTATTGGTTAGCAAATGTAACGGGTGTATCTATCGCAGCGTTATATGACGTAACGAACGGAAAACGAAATAGGTTAACTTTACCAGCGATGGTTAAAGTTGCCATCGCGTTAGATTTAGATTTGAACGAATTAAAGAAGATTGATTGGGACAATCAAGAACAAGGAGATAAACATGACGAATGAAGTTCAAAAAGACGTACTTGGTCAAAAGGATGTTGCTGAACTGTTTGGTCACTCTGTGAATTGGTTCAAGAACAATCTGCGTTTCACTAAGAAGTTCATGCAAAACGTGCCAAACAAGACACCTAATGCGATTCGACCAACATATTTACGTCACGATGTCGAACGCTTTAAAGAATTGAATGATTGGTGGTGATGAGATGCAATCGGTAGGGTATGCAATCGCAATTGTTGTTGGCAGCGTGGTGTTCATAGCGTGGTTCTTTGATTTCCTAGATGCACATGGATTCCACTTGCGACCACATTGGGAGAAGAAGATAAAGGAGGCAACTGATGATCAAGACGATTGTTAAGGCATTGGCTAACGCATTCGATGCGATTGCACTCATTGGACTTGATAGTCAAGTTGAGAAGCGTTCCAAAAAGGCAGCCGCCGATGTTGGCTGGGATCCAGATGAATATTGGGATGGCTTTGTTGAGTACAACAACTCACATCAATAACAATTGAATATGGGTCGCGCATCGCCAGACGCACATCAACCACTTACATGTAATATTTTTTCTCTTACTGTTTGTCTCTTAACAACATGTTGGTGTGTGTCTTGGGGTGTGCGACCCAGAAAGGAATGGAAATGAACGAGTTTACTCCGGAGATGATTTCACCGAAACAATTGTTTTCAATCTTCATCGTTCAAGGTGTCGAAAACTTGTTCGACGAAGAGTTGGCTGAACAATTGGGAACTAGCGTGGCTTCGTTGAACATGATGCGTGAAGCAAAGTTTGTTGGCATCTCAGTGCCGCCTTGGTTGGCGTTGAATGTACATCGTCTTTTGTCAGAAAAGCACCATCTTATTGAAGCCACAAAACAAATATTGGAGGACGATCATGGCGGATTATGATATTGGATCAACAGGTGTTGCGCATTTGCATCACAGCCTTGCACCAGATGAGGAGTTTGACATCGAAGCAGAGCGTAAGCGCATTCTGCAACATAACGGTCGTTTGGAACGCCGTACTACTTGGGTAACGCCTGGTGAAAATCAGGTGAACAAAGATGAGTACGAAAGTCGGTACCAAGTGTTCAAGAAGATGCAAGACGCAGGTAAATCAGCAAGTGAAATTGCATCAGCTATTGGAGTGTCTAAGGTGACGCCGTCATCGCTTCGTTATCGTGGACGTTACCAAAAAGAAAACGCCTAACGGCTGCAACCGTTAAGCGCGAAAAGGGGTAAATCTGTTTAGGATGATTTACTCCTCCAGAGTACCACAAGGAGGTATGAAATGAAACACGAATTGCAATTAGAAGCGCAAAAACGTATAAATCGAGCCTTCAAGGCAGAACAACGGGATAACAATGACGGAACTGTTTCGGAGTTTGAAATGGGCGTTGCCAATGTTCTGAATTGGGTGGCTGACCATGTTTGATGAACTACTTGATCCACATGATGATGAAATACCTTGGGGAGAAGATTTTGAAGGCGAAGAGGTAGCCCAAGGTACAGAAGGTTGGGACACAGATGAAGGATTTGTTCCAGATGAAAAAGAAAAGCTCAAGTCCTATATGGAATTAGTTGGGCATTGGGCAATAGCGGAGGATTAAAATGTTGCGACGAAATGAATATAACCCAGCACCTGAACTGATGGAATCATTGGCGAAAGTGCAATTGAATATGGTGCAACCAACCAAGACTAAGTCAGGTCACTTTGGTAAGTATGCTGACTTGGCTGATATTGATAGCGCAGTACGACTAGCGATTAAGTCATCTAGTGAGCCGCTAGCTTACACGCAATCAATCAATACCGACATTGACTCAAATGGTAAGCGTATGGCGCAAATAGTTACAACGATTACCCACTCATCTGGTGAGTATATCGATGTGGAAGGATTGCCTGTTGAGTTTGGTACAACGCCACAACAGATGTTGGCCAATACAACATATGCACGACGTGGAAGTCTGGCGGCTGCATTCGGAATTGTCGCTGATGATGACGACGACGGTGAGAACATCACGGCATTAAAGCAAGAGCAAATTAAACACGATAATGTTCGCAAGGCGATCATTGCTAAGTTGAAGGAAGTCTTGAAATCAGTACCAAAAGAGAAGCTGGAGCAAGTGTTCGCTACTGGAGGTATGACTTCTAAAGACAATAACGATACGCAACTTAACAAGTTGTCAGCCGACAAAGCTTCATTGTTAGCAGGTGCTGCCATATTCGCTAAGAACGACGCTGGTATCGAGTAATGGATATTTGGGGGCGTATCACTAACATCAGCGGCAATAAAGTAACAATGTCGGTGGAAGATGCGCAAGAGCTGGCTATGTTGTCACTCTACACCTCAGAAGAACGACCACAGGCAGTTATTAGCATTGCTGATGAACGCAGTATTAGTCGTGTACAACGAAAAAAAGCATATGCAATTATCGGTGAGATAGCGAAGTGGTCAGGATATACACCAGAAGAAACTAAGTGGTGGATGAAATTCTATTATGAAGCAGAAACAGGTGATCAACATTTTTCGTTTGCTGATACAGATATGACGACAGCACGGAAATTTATTTCATACCTGCTTGATTATGCAGTTAAGAACCACATACCGATGTCTAAGAGTGGTTTGGCGTATATGGACGATGTAGAAGCCTATATGTATTCATCGTTGAGCCACCGAAGCTGTGTGGTGTGTGGACGCCCTGCTGATGTCCACCACATTGACACCGTTGGAATGGGTAACGACCGAAATCTGGTAGACCACCGACAAAAGCATCTAATTGCATTATGCCGAGTTCACCACAATGAAGCACACAACATTGGGTGGCCAGCATTTGAACAGAATTATCACGTTAAGGGTATCAAGTTAGACCCTGAAACATTACAACGTCTTGGAATTATGACGTTCAAGCGAATGGAGGAAATAGACAATGATAAATCGCGTCGTATTAGTAGGACGACTAACCAAGGACGTTGAGTTGCGATACACAACGTCAGGTGCAGCAGCTGGTTCATTTACGCTTGCTGTTAACCGTCAATTCACTAACTCAAACGGTGAGCGTGAGACGGACTTCATTAATGGGGTTATTTGGCGTAAGTCAGCTGAAAACTTTGCCAACTTCACTTCAAAGGGGTCGTTGGTGGCGGTTGAAGGTCGCTTGCAAACTCGTAACTACGAGAACCAACAAGGCCAACGTGTTTATGTAACGGAAGTTGTCGTTGATAACTTCTCATTGCTAGAAAGCAAGGCAGAAAGTGAACAGCGACGAAACCAAAGCGGTGGCAATCAGGAACAAGGTGGTTTCAATTCTGCGCCAGCACCAGGTCCATCGAATGGTCAGCAACCACAACAAGGTGGATTCACACCTAATCAAATGTACGGTAACGATGCAACTTCGTTTAACGAAGATGATCTACCATTCTAGGCGGTGAGATATGGCGGAAGATTTTAAAGGTGTTAATTACTATCTAAACACGCCAGCAGTAGTAGCTCATGACAACCGATTGAAACCAAACGCAAAACTATTCTTTGGTGAAATTTACTCACTGGCTAATGTGTACGGTGACGTTTATATCAGTAATGCAGCACTTGCACAACGATACGAATTAACGGTTGATGCTGCTTCTAGGCTCATCAGTCAATTGGTGAAATATGGATACATCACGATTGAATTGCATTACAAGGAAGGCACTAAGCAAGTTATTAAACGCAGTATTAAGGTGAACCCCCTACCGGATAAATAGTCTATACCCTACCGGACAAAAAGTCGGTACCCTACCGGACAAAAAGTCTAGGAGAAGAACACATATTAATAACACATATTAATAACACAGTCCGCCGCCGGAAGAGCCGCTTTCATAGTATAGGGGATTTGGCGTGTACAAACGGCGGCGGACGGAACGGAAGGTAGTTTCAATGATTACACGAAACAACCCCCAAATTATGCGAGAGTGGACCGCTAACGAGATAGAGCCGAACAAATATACGTCTGACGACATCTATTATTTCTTGACTGATATTGCCAGGGTTGCTCCGAGCGAACAAGAAGCTCGAAAGATTCTAATTCTGGCAATTCGATCGGCCAAAAATGAAGGGGGCTACTCAAGTGCATATGTGAAGAAGAAAGTGGAGCTTTGGTTGTCTAACGGCCTTGCGACTGCTGAACAAGTTGGGGAATTTGAGAAAAACAGAAGTCTGCGCGGTCAAACAGGAAAATTTGGTCAGCCATTGAAATTTGAAAGCGGACCAAGTAAACCGACTGTCGAACAGATTGATCAGCAAAATCAACGTATGGCTAAAGAGTTTGGCTATGCATCAGTTGAAGATATGGCTAAGGGGACAGCAGAGAAGCTGTCAGAACTTAGAAGAACACGAGCTGACCGATTAGCCGCTAATGCGTCAAACGGGCGCACAGCGAACGGCAGACGTGTTGTACAGCGTTTCTAAAATATTGGGTGTGTCAGAAATGACGGGTTAGGTTGGGTAACAAAGGAGTAAACATGGGAATTAAGCGTATTGAGCTGTATGAGTTCAGTGAGCATGCAGCAGAGCAATTGAAGAGCCGCTTCAAAACGGAGCGAAATAATTGGAAGAACTGGCTGACGTCATTCAACATGGATGCAGAAATGGTCAAGATGCAAAATAACGGCACACAAGTATGGCATAGCGGTGAAGTTGGTATGGTCATCAATCCTCACAGCAAGGTCATTGTGACCGTTTATCACATCTTCTCGAATGATTTCCCAGATGAACTCAAAACCGACCTTGCAAAGGCGGCACAACGTCTAAAAATGGATCACATCAGTGCATTTTCGCATGACATCTACCGCGATAGTGCAAAATTTGCATACCTATCCTATGACACTAGCGAAGAAGATGCAGACAACTTCTACAAAATGACGGTTGAACGCATTCGAGACTTGGAGCATAAGGCAGGTGAGTCAATTAAATATATCGAGGGGTTGAATCAACTGATTGCTCTCAAGAACGACGTAGCAGAAGAAGTCGACTAAACGTGAACAGCCAAGGGTGAAAAGACTGAGAGCCCGTATGGAGGAAATAAGATGATTATCGTTAAGTGGCAAGAAGTGATCAATGGCAAGAAGAAGGATATTCACCAACACGTTGTGAACATGCAACTAGCCAATCAACTGCGTAACAGTATGCGTAG
>SKDY01000225.1_pt1 | contig 50204 bp, 44 predicted proteins | sample 4826591 | NCBI WGS metagenome assembly SKDY01 (sample SAMN11008823, study PRJNA524170) | human gut metagenome | biome: Human fecal sample; material: Feces; isolation source: fecal sample from pouch patient p10, p22 | host: Homo sapiens | place: Israel: Tel-Aviv | collected 2016-06-15 | reverse complement strand
GTGTTGATTGCGGTGAGGGTCCACCCGTTCCCATCCCGAACACGGAAGTTAAGCTCACCTGCGCCGAAAATACTTGTCTGGAGACGGACCGGGAAGATAGGTAACGCCGACACAAAAGAAGGGTCTGGCCTGACCAGGCCGGATCCTTTCATATTCCTCCTTAGCTCAGTCGGTAGAGCATGCGGCTGTTAACCGCAGGGTCGTTGGTTCGAGTCCAACAGGGGGAGCCAGAATGTGGCTTGCCGCCACAGTTGCTGTGACGGCAAGCCTACTTTTTAAACGCTGTGGAACGGTATGGGCCTTTAGCTCAGTTGGTTAGAGCAGCCGGCTCATAACCGGCCGGTCCACGGTTCGAGCCCGTGAAGGCCCACCATTTAGGGGTATAGCTCAGCTGGTAGAGCATCGGTCTCCAAAACCGAGTGCCGAGGGTTCGAATCCTTCTGCCCCTGCCATGACAAATTACAGCGACCGCTGTCTTTTGATAGAAAGATGGCGCGGTAGTTCAGTTGGTTAGAACGCCGGCCTGTCACGCCGGAGGTCGAGGGTTCAAGTCCCTTCCGCGTCGCCATTTGCTGCTGTAGCTCAGTAGGTAGAGCACATCCTTGGTAAGGATGAGGTCTCCGGTTCAAATCCGGATAGCAGCTCCAAAAAGCCTTGAAAACTTTGGTTTTCAAGGCTTTTTTGTTGCAAATTTTGATTTTTTGGTGTGGGTCAAAATGTGGGTCAACCAACTGACCCACACCGTGACCCACACGCCGAAATGGCCGGAAAAGTCTAAACAGTGCCAGGCAGGAAATTTGCGCTTCCTGCCCGGCTTTTTCTCTCTGCCTTACATGACTTGTTCCATGAAGCTGCCCATGGTGGCGGCTGCCTCGTCTTGCTTTTGCCGTGTGGCGTGGGTGTAGGTACGGAGGGTGAACCCGGCATCGTAATGCCCCAGCATGGAGGACACCGTCTTTACGTCCACGCCGTTCTGGAGGGCTGTGGTAGCGAAAGTGTGCCTCAAGTCGTGGAAGCGGATGTGGGGGAGCCCAGCGTCCTTTAGGAGCTTCTTGTGGAGGTTTACCACCGAATCCGGGTGGTACATTCCCCCGGAGATAGGAGACGGAAACAGGTAGGGACTGTCCGGGTGCTTGTCGTGCTCCTGGACCAGCAGGTCTACCGCCGTCTGTGGGATGGACACCAGGCGGACGGAGTTTTCCGTCTTGGGCCGGGTGAGCTCCAGAGAGCCATCCGGGTTGCGGACATATTGCTTGCTGACCGAGATCGTTTTGCCCTGGATGTCTACGTCATCCCATTGCAGGGCCACCAGTTCCCCCTTTCGAAGACCGCTGACCAATTCCAGATAGAACATGGGAAGCAAGTCTCTAGCCTTGGCAGCCTCCAGGTAGGCGTGCATATCTTCAGAGGGAAGAATTTGCATCTCGATCTTTCGGGGCTTGGGTGCAATGCAGTCCTCAGTGGGGTTTCTGGGGATAAGCCGCTCCTTGACCGCCCGTTCCAGCGCCGTATGGAGCATCAAATGCACGCTGTGGACGGTAGTGGTGCTTAATCCTTTGACCTTACTCTTTCCGACATGTATTCTGCCCTCCTCCAATAACTCCTTGTAGAGCTTTTGCAGGTGCCGGGTGGTCAGCTTCTTTAGTTTGATGGTTCCAATCCTGGGAATGGTGTAGGTCTCAATAATAAGCTCATATCGGTTTGCTGTAGCAGTACGCACATTGGGCTTGGCGTAGAGCTCATACCAGGTGCGCAGCCAGGTAGCCACAGTGTACTCGTCCGCCGCCTTACTGACGTCCAGACCTTGGCACTCCTCCAGAGCTTTTTTCAGCTTTTCCTTGACCTCTCCCTGGGTCTTACCCAGCACATTCTTGATGATCCGCTTGCCGGTTTTGGGATCATACCCAGCCGTGTACCGCCCCTCCCAGCGGCCATCTTTCCGTTTCCTGATGTTACCCTCTCCGTTAGCCCGTTTCTTTGCCATGTGGTGTCACCTCCAGCTCTTTTGCAATTTCCTGGGCCAGCTTGAATCCGGCGATAAAGCTGGCCAGAGAGATCTTCTCCCGCAGCAGGTTTTGCGCATCCACCAGCTGCATCAGCTTTCGCCGTTCCGGCTGCCCAAGGCAGTCCCGCACTTCCTGGCGGGTTTGCTCAATTTCCTCCTCCAATTCAGTGAAGTCCGGCACCTGGAAAAAACGCTGATGCAGGGCAGCCATGTAGTGATACATTGCGTGTCGCCTCCTTTGCAGCAACACACAATACCAGCTTTTCAGATGGATAGCCATAGGAAATGGGCAGAGTTATCAGAACAGTAACAATTACCCGGCAGAAGGCCATGCGGATATCTTTGTTAACAGTGTACTATTTTCTTTGCCCTTATTCTTTGATTAGCGATATAATTTTTAATACGCTTAGGGCTCTGCATTTGAGTGTGCAGAGCCCCGGCGTCACATCATCTGCTGCCCTTGATCGTGGTCATCCGGCTTATGTCCCAGGGCAATCTTTTTTTGCTGCTCTCTGGCCAGAGCCTTTCGATCTCCATGGCCGTGCCTGATGGTGGCATCCAGAACAAAGTCATCGGGATCTCCCTCCAGCCTGGACAGCAGGCGAAACACTTCTGTTGTTATGTCAGCGTTTGCCACATGAGAATGCACACCGGAACTGCCGCCGCTGCCGAACTCATGATGATGAAGGGGATCCATCTCCGGAGCGAAGAGATCGCCTCCTGGGTGTCCTTCTGAAAGGTTGACCCGATGGTTGAGAGCTCTCTGGTAAATTCGTCTCTCTGCCTCCCATCCCGTTTGTATTCCTCCTTCATTTCGGAAAGAATCTCTTCCATCGCCTGGTAGGTTTCCTGGTTGAGGGCCTGCGTCTGCTCCAGCCACTGCCGGAGCAGTTCTGAGGTGGCCAGCGGCTCCAGGCTCTCCTTCGTGGCCAGAGTAGCCATGGACGCTTGGATCGTTTTCTGGAGGGCCAGGGTATGCTGGAGGACATTCTCCAGCTGTTCCAGTGTCTGCACCGGCATCGTATACAGCACATTGGGCTGTTGTTCCGTCAGGGTGGGAGGCGCGGCCCGCTGTTTGAGGGCTGCCAAAGCACTGTTGTGCTGCTTGGGCTCGTATTCCAAACTCATGCTCCATGTTCTCCTTTCTGAATTTTAGCTCGTGCAGTCTGTCGTCTCTGCACTTCATTCCGGTAGGTGTGGTGTAGGTAATGCACTTCCGATTTTCCTTCCAGCGTACCTGGTAGCCGCGCCGATTCATCTCCTGTATGAACTCCTCCCGGCTGCCAGCTCGCCGCATGGCCGCCTCCACCGTAGTAATGAGCCGAAACTTCCAGCTTTCTCCCCGCATAGCCGCCCGGTATTCCCCGGCTCTCAGGCCCTTTGTCCGGTGATCCTGTTGGTACGGCTTTAGAGTGGTCAAGCCGTGCTCCATACAGATCTGATCACTGACCTTCCGCATTTCTTCCAACGTTCTGGGAGTGAAGTGGAGCTTCTTTCCGGTATCCGGATGAACCGAGTTGACCACCAGATGGGAGTGAAGATGCTGCCGATCCACATGGGTGGCCACCAGGACCTCACAGCCGGGGAAGAATCGCTCCGCCAATTTCAGACCGATCTCATGGGCCTGGGCGGGAGTGAGGTCTTCTTCCGGGGAGAAGGACTGGGTGTACTGGTAGAAGAAGGTGCCGGTGTCTTTCCCGTAGAGGTGTTTGGTGGCCATGAAGCTCTGCATGGCCACATCTGCCACACAGTTGACGCCCGTCAGGTAGCGGTTGCCTTCCTCGTCCATGGTTTTCTTTGGCTGGGATACATACTGGATTACCCGCCCCATGCTCCCTGCCGTCTGCTTGCGTTCCTTGATAAAGCTACAGGTCGCCATGGTGGATCACCGGGCCTTTCTCTGCCAATGCGCAGACTGCCTCATAGGCTTTACCCAGGGCTGCGGTCAGCTCCTGTAAGTAGGCGGTCTGCACTCTCCCCTGGTGGGCTAAGGTAGTCAGCTGATTTAGGTTTTTACCCCAGGCGCGCAGCTCCGACAGAATGGGCTTGAGCTCTTCCATTACATAGATAGGCTCATTCAGTGCGGACTTCAACAGGTACTCCTGTTGGCTCAGTCCGGAGCGCATGACCTTTGCGCTAATCTGCCTTCTCTCGGCTGGGGTTACCCGGAAGGCCACCACCTGATTTCTGGTGCGTGTTGCCATACTTTCTCACCTCCGCATAAAAAATTGGTATGCTGCCGCTCCCCGTCCGGAAACGACAACATACCAAAAATTTTTGTGGATAGCCATACCAAAAGGCCAGAGTTAAGAGAAAGTTATCAATTACAGGAATCCCGTTCCGCCCTTATATTGTTTTCTGCGGTGCAAGCTTTGAGGTGTGGAAGTGAGGCGTAGCTGCCGGTCAGCGGAAAGTGGGTGCGGGCTTCTGCCCGCAAACATGCGTTTGGCAGCCGCTTGCGGCAAGCCAAATGCTCTGCTTGCCCCACCCATGGGTGGGTAAAACGGCTCCCTCAACCGTGTAAGCCCCGGAGGCGCAGGTGCTCCCTGTACTGCGAGAAGATGTAGTTTTTGAGGTTGTCCCAATTTTTCTTTTGCCCTCGGCTTGTGTTTTCAACCAGGCCGACAGCGACCCAAATCCGCTTTGAAAGCCTTGGTTGGGACAGGGGGGTGCTCTGGCCTCAAACAAGGGGTATACAGCAGCTCACAGCGGAGCACACGGGCGCTTTTTGTTTCCAGGTGAAGTTGCTGTTGTTGGCAGCAATCATTCATCGCTGTCTGTATCGACAGGATGGTGTAGAGGTTGTTGCCGTTCTACTTCATACCCCGCCTGTGAATGTAGGCTGTGTTTTCGACTGCGATGAGCAGTTTGCCCACCAATTTTATGATGCGCTTTGTTGACTAACGTTCACGAAGGGCAAGTAGTAATAGCCGGTATGTGTGAATTCAATAGAATTTGGATAGCAAAGAATTTACTTTACGAGAATTCATAAAAATCATTTGGTCCAGACGAGGCGGAACACAACTGGTTCCATTGACTTCCGCTAAGCGGCTGAAGTAAGGGGTGTTTTGCAATTTTTTGCAGTGCAATGGAAATAAATCTTTTTTCAACTGTGGATAAAACCTTTTCTTTTGGGTAAGCAATGGCATTTTTTTCATAAGCTGCGCCAGTAGAAAGCTGAGCAATCACAGGAACGGCATTGGGGAGAGTATATCGTGTAGAGTATGGAGTTGAAAATGTGATTCCTAGTCCGGATGCTGCCAAACGATAGCAAGCTACGATATTGGGTACATATAGCACATGACTGGGATGAATTCTGTTTTCCTCCATCATTTTTGAAATAGTATAGCCTAATCCGTCTGTGGGGTGAAGGAGGACGAATTCTTGGCCACACAGTTCTTCCGGAGTAACAGTCAGGATGTTATCAAGACTATTGTATGTGATATCCCGCCCTCGTAAAACAGGACTGTTACGCGGAATGAATGCCAAAAGCCTGGCGGAAGAGATGTAGGTGTAGGAGAGATTCTTTGAAGGAGCGGACTGGGTGGTAAAAGCCAGATCAATATTGCCTTTCAACAGGTCGCTTTCAAACAAAGGGGATGTCTGCTGAGAAATACTGATTTTTATACCCGGATATTCTTTCCTAAAAACAGGAAGTATGTGTGGCAGCCATAAAGCGCTTGCGGCGTAATTGGCTCCAATTGACAGATTTCCTCGCTTTACCTCAGAAATTTCCTGCAATTCTTTTCTTAGTGATTCGTCAATACTTAAGACCCGTTTTGCTTCCTCCAAATAGCGCTCCCCGGCGTAGGTAAGCTGAAGAGGAATTACAGAGCGATTGAAGAGTGTAACGCCCAATTCCTTTTCCAAGTTGCTGATAACTCTAGTGAGCGCTGGCTGGGAAATATAAAGCTCCTGCGCGGCTTTGGAAATGCTGCGGAGTGAAGCGACTTTTGCGACATAATGATATTTAGAATAAATCATATAATACCCCTTGCTAAGCAGGAAAATCTGACCAATAGGAAACAGGGCAAACAAAGGAACAGAGATTACAGTTTAGGAAACTATATATAGTGTAGCACAATTTATAAAATAAAACAAAAATTATTGTATAATATGTGAAATTCTACACAATACACAAAGTTTTATAAAAATCTTTCCTATGTCTAAAAGGTATACCTTTTTTGTTATATGTTATATCTGAGAACTGGTATTGGACAGTACGGTGCAAAAGTAGTAGGCTAAAAATGCCCAAAAGATTACATGTATATGGCTTGCCGTTCAAGTGGAGGAACCGGAAGTATAATCGAGACCAATCTTTGAACAAAAATATGGAGGGTGTATAAAATTGAGCAATTCTCACATTCTCTGGCCTAATCATGCAAAATGTGCGGTGCTGCTTACCATCCATGTAGATGGAGAATCTCTATACAATCGTGATCCGGCGCATCCATCTCCGCGGAGGGTCTCCTATGGCCGTTATGGCCCCGTGAGGGCGGTGGATCGACTGCTCGAGCTGGCTGATAGGAAGAAGATTCCCTGTTCGTATTTCGTACCAGGTCAGATTGCGGAGCGCTACCCCGATATGTTACGGCGTATTGATGCTTGCGGACATGAAATTGGTTTCCATGGTTACGACCACGAGGAACATATGTATACCGATCGTCCCACGCAAGCGTGGATGGATGTAATCCGGAGGTCTCAGGAGACCTTTGACCGGATTATCGGTAAACAGGCTGTAGGGTTTGTGGCGACTTCCAGCGATTTTCAAATGGATGCACCACAGATTTGGCATGAACAATTAGGATTTCAATATTCCAGTTCGATGCGCGGGGATGACAGGCCCTATCGTATGTGTTTCCAGGGTAAAAAGTCAGATTTTATTGAAATACCTGCTCGTTGGGAATTGGATGACTATCCCGCATTTGTTTACAGCTTTCAACCACCTCAGCCTAAAGGACAGGATAGAATTTCAAGCTACCGCGGTGTATTATCAAACTGGAAGCACGAATTTGAGGGTTACTATGCTGAAGGTGGCTGCATGACGTTCATGCTTCACCCACAGATTATTGGGATTCCGGGCAGAGCGCAGATGTTGGAAGAATTACTGGATGTAATGCTGGCGAAGGGCGATGTCTGGTTTGCGACTGGCATCGAAATTGCAAATTGGTGGAAAACACACTATTAATACAGATACGGTAGGAGGTGATCACGTGAAAAAAGAAATTGTATGGCCGCACGGGCACCAAGCGGCGGCGATGATTTGTATCATGCTGGATGCGGAATTTATCTGGCTTGGAATGGACCCGGAAAAATACGATACACCCAAGCATCGCTCAATGGGCGAATACGGGCCTCGACGTGGTATAAATCGAATTCTGGAGGCACTGGATCGATTTCAGGTAAAAGCCACCTTTTTTGCGCCCGGAATTTTTGCCGAGACCTATCCAGAACAGCTAAAGGAGATTGCGGAGGCAGGGCATGAGATTGCACTGCATGGGTATCGGCATGAGGACTTTGGTGGACTGTCTAAGGAACAGCAACAAAGTGTATTAAACCGGGGAGCAAAAGCGATCGAACAGACGATTGGCAGGATGCCTGTTGGCTTTCGCCTGCCGGAGGGAGGGTGTACGGAAGAGACCCTTACGCTGATTCAACAGGCCGGATTCCTGTATGACAATTCCTTTTTTGACCATGATATTCCATATCGAATTCCTGGGTCAGGGGCATATGCGGATATGATTGAAATCCCCACCAGGTGGGAACTGATTGATTTCCCTTACCTGGCCTGGGGAGATAGCTTCCCGGCGGGAAACGCGCGTATCGCAATTTACGATGATGTTTTGGACAACTGGCTACGGGAGTTGAATGCGGACTACGATATGGGCTACTGCTATGTGCTTTCTCTTACACCGCAAACCATTGGCTCGCCGGGGCGCATGTTTATGGTGAACACAGTGCTGGAGCAGATCAAAAGGAAAAACATCTGGCTCGCAACAGGAGAGGAAATCGCCCGGTATGTAATGTCCTTATAGCAGGGGAGATGGTTTTGTGAAAGCGTGGGTACAAGACTTAATTTTGGGCCTGATTCTTTTGGCGTTTAGCATCATCAGCTTTGTCTATGCGTTTATTATGCAAGATACCAAAGCCAGCTACTTTCTAGCACGGGCAGATACCTATATTCTGCTTTGGGTTGGAATTTTGGCATTGTTATCCCTGCTTTTAATTATCCGCAGCGTCAGAAAGCGTTCTCAGGAGGCGGCAGCAACTATTCTTTCCAAACGGGTATGTGTAACGCTGGGTATCATTGTGCTCTATTTGCTCCTAATGAATTATCTTGGTTTTATGATCAGTTCCGCTTTGTTCCTGTTTGCATTGCTGGCCTTCTTTACAATAGAAGCAAGAGGCGGCACAGTAAAAGGCAAGGTGCTGTGCAAAGAGATCATCATATGGCTCATAATTACTGCTATTACCGTTTTTGTTGTGCAGTATCTTTTCGGCTCTCTGCTGGGAGTACGGCTTCCGGAGGGTTTCTGGGCCTGATCACATGAGAAAATGCAGCGTAAACGCTGCGGATAGAAAACCACTATATCTGAATGAAAAGGAGAATTACAATGAAGAAGCAACTCTTGGCCCTTAGTTTAGCAGCAGCCCTGTTTCTCGGTGCCGCCGGTTGTTCGAAACCGACCGAATCCAGCGGAGACGGCAGTTCAGCTGCAGATGGATACCCGGAAAAGGCTATTACCGTAATTGTGCCCTTCTCCGCTGGCGGGGAACACGACCTGACAGCGCGCACAATTGCCACCCGCCTGCAGGAAATGTTTGGGTGGACAGTAACGATCCAAAATACGACGGGTGATTCAGCGGCTGCTATCGAGTATATGAAGGGCGACTATACCGACGGCTATACACTCTTTATGCATTCTCCTGAGGTTATGGCAGCTTCCTTGGTCAGCGGTCAGCTAAATGAGCCCTATTATGAGGACTTTGTTTATCTGGGGAATTTTGTATATGATCCGCTTTGTATCTGTGTAACCGCAGATTCGCCGTATAACACGATTGAGGACCTGTTTGCTGCCGCGAAGGAGGACGGCAGTATCAACTGGGCCTGTGTGGGTGCGGGAGGAAAAAATGAAATGGATGCCCAGAATCTGTGGGACATTGCTGGGGTTTCTTTTAATTATGTGCCTTACGATGATGCCTCCAAGAGCCGCGCGGCCGTTCTGGGTGGACATGCGGTGGTCTATCAGTCCTATGCCTCTGGTGCGAAATCCAGCGTAGATGCCGGTGAGCTGAAAGTTCTGGCCGTCGGCGCAGATGAACGCCTGGATTTTTGGCCCGATGTCCCCACACTGAAGGAGTGCGGATATGATGTGACGGTTGGCCTGACCCGCTGCTGGGATATCCACCCGGATACGCCTCAGGAGATTGTAGATGTGCTGACGGAAAAGCTGGAGGAGTGTGTTGCAGATCCCACCACCCAGGAGCAGCTGATTGCTATGGGCCAGAGCCCTTCCTGGATGACCAATGAAGAAATGCATGAGTACGGCGAGTATTATTACGGCGTGTACGGCGATATCTATGCCAAACTGAACGGGTAAGCCGCAATGGGGCAGACCTGTATTTACAGGTCTGCCCCATGAAGTGAGATTACTGAGAAATATCCTCAGGAAGGGGGAACACACTTGTCTGCGTTTGAACTCATTCTGCACGGAATGGCGGATGTGGTCACAAATCCGCTTACCCTGCTGTATCTCCTGGCCGGCACATTCGGCGGCATTATTTTTGGCGCAATTCCCGGCCTGACTGGAGCGCTGGGCGTTTCTCTCATGCTTCCCTTCACCTTTTCCATGCCGCCCACTCAAGGCATCGCGATGCTGATCGGCATCTATGTAGGCGGTGTTTCCGGCGGCTTGATTGCCTCTATCATGCTGAATATTCCGGGCAATGCCGCTGCGATTGTTACTTGCTTTGATGGCGCGCCTATGGCGAGAAACGGTCACCCATATCGTGCTCTGAGCTATGGAGCAACGGCCAGCCTGATCGGCGGCATTTTCAGCGGTATTGTTATGATTCTGGTGGCGACAAAGCTGGCGCGATTTGGCTTGATGTTTGGTTCCTGGGAGTATTTTGCATTAGGAATCATGGGCCTGGCCGTAGTGGTGTCTCTCTGCAGCGAGGATATGATCAAGGGCTTGATCAGCGCAATTCTGGGCATGATTCTGGCAATGGTGGGGCTGGATAAGCTGTCTTTTGTAGAGAGGTTTACCTTCGGGTATTGGCGCCTAAGTTCCGGCTTTACCGAGATGACTGTGCTGATGGGCTTGTTTGCCCTAGGTGAAATCTTGGTACAGTTAAAAAATCTGGGTCAGCCTATGCATGAGGTTCAAAGTGATGAGCGCCGCACTGTGATTCCTCAGAAAGGTTCCTTTAAAGGTCTGTGGAGGACGATCAGCATTTCTTCCATCATTGGGACGCTGATCGGTATTTTGCCTGGCGTAGGGCAGAGTACCGCTGCGTTGGTGGCGTATAACCAGGCTAAGAATTCCTCTAAGACACCGGAGAAGTTTGGAACAGGCTGTGCAGAGGGCATTGTGGCGCCGGAATCCGCAAATAATGCGGTGTGCGGCGGTGCGCTGATTCCCATGATGACACTGGGAATCCCGGGAGATACCATTACTGCAATGCTGATGAGTGGCCTAATTGTGCACGGACTGGCTCCCGGTGCCATGCTTTTTGACCACAATCCTGAAGTGGTAGGTACCATTTACTTTGCCTATATTTTGGCCTGTGTGGTAATGTATGTACTCTATATTATCTTTATCCGCCACTTTATCAAAATCCTCTCCACACCAATGAACTATATGTTCCCTGTAATCCTGCTCATGTGTTTGATTGGAGCGCTCACGGCAAACAACCGAATATTCGATATTTGGGTGTTTTGTGTTATGGGTGTGCTGGGGTATATTTTTAACCGAGTAGGAATTCCTCTGGCGCCTCTAACTTTGGGCTATGTGCTGGGTCCAACGGTGGAGTTAAATTTCCGTACAGCCATTGTGGCCTTCCAGGGGGATGTAACGTCGCTGTTTACCAGACCTATTGCAATAGTGCTGCTGATAGTGGCGGCGATCATGCTGTTGTGGCCCACACTGAAGGCAAAGATAAGTCGGAAAAGAGGATAGGCATATGGCGGAAGAGACATTCAAGTGTATTTCCATCAACTCGGCAGATCCATACACCAGAGGCATACAATACGGGGAACAGGCAAAAGAGCTGATCTACCGGGGAATTGAAGGCTATCAGCGGCATTTTTCCAAAACACTGCAGATGGACTGGAACTCTATTACGACCAAAAGCAGCCTGTATCTAGATCTGCTAGAGCGGGACTTCTTGGATGAACTGGAGGAAGCCAGGGGAATTGCCGATGGAAGCGGTACCAAACTGGAGGAAATATTGGCACTAAACTGCCGTTATGAAATCCTGAAACATAAAGCACAGGAATGTACCACAGGGGTAGTTTTGCCTGCCGCATCTGCAGATGGGCAATCGACCTATCTGATGCAGAACTGGGACTACCGCCCCTGGGTTGAACGGCATGCGGTAGTTGTCTCTATTGACAACGGTACAGGACTGCATATTGTCGGGGTAACAGAGGCGGGACAGTTGGTGCGAAACGGGATGAACAATTTTGGCATTGGCTTGTGTGCCAATAACCTTACCTCTGTTTTTGATACAGGTGAAGTAGGCGCCCCCGTTACCTTTGTCCGTCGGAAAGCACTGAACAGCCGCTCTTTTGAAGAAGTGTGTGAAAACGTACGAAACAACAAAAGAGGGGTGTCCTGCAACTTTATGCTGGCTAGTGCCGAGGGAGTAGGTGTGGATCTGGAGGCCACCCCGGGTGGGGTCTTTAAGGTGTTTCCAGAAAACAATATCGTAACCCATGCAAACCATATGGTGGCCGGGCATGCATTTTGCACCAACCAGGGCACAAAGTTTCGGGATGAGGTGCTGCGCAGACGGTTGGAGAAATGCAGCGGACAACTGGACATTTACCGGATTCAACAGTGTCTGAAAGATCATGAGACATTTCCTGGCGCTCCTGATACATATCCGGAAGGTAACTGTATTGAAGCGGTCTGCAGTCATGTGCCCCATGGGGATTATGATGAAGATAAGGTGTGGAAGACGATATCCTCGTCGGTTTACGATTTAAATGGGAAAACTGCCTACATCTGCAAAGGCTGCCCGTGCGAAGGGACCTACATCTCGTATAAAGTATAGCGTTTAAAAGTGAGGGGAAGAAAGATGACAGGACGTGCCGGCTTTGAAAAGCCGCAGGACTGTGTTGTAGTGGTTTCGCTGAGAGATACTGGTGGGATTGCACTCCAATTGCATAGCAAACAGGAGAGTATGTTTGGTAACACTATCCGGGCATGTGCCCAGGCATGTCTGGAAGAACTCGGGGTAAAGAACGCGGCTGTAGAAATCCAAGACTTCGGTAGCCTGGATTTTGTGATCCGGGCCAGACTGAAAACGGCTGTGGACCGGGCAAGGAGGGCAAACCATGAATAGGATGCGCACGATGCTGTTCTGCCCGGCCAGTCAGCCGAAAATGTTTCTCAATGCACCGGTGTTCCACCCCGACGCCATTCTCTTTGATCTGGAGGATGCGGTGGCGTTTGCAGAAAAGGACAGCGCCCGGGACCTGCTCTGTTCCGCTATGGAACAGCTGGATTTTGGGAAAAGTCTTGTATTTGCCCGAATTAACGCCTTAAAGACCCCGTTTGGCGAGGCGGATGTGCGGGCTGTAGTACCGGCGGGTGTGCGTAATCTGCGCCTTGCCATGTGCGAATCACCGGAGGATGTGCAGCGTCTGGCCCAGCTTCTGGATGAAGTGGAGGAGGAGCACCAGATCCCCCACGGCAGTGTAAAGATCCAATGCTCCATCGAAACCGCCAAAGGCGTACTGAACGCCAGGGAAACTGTAAAGGCCAGCCCTCGGGTGATTTCTCTCTCCTTCGGTGCGGAGGATTATACAAGATCCATGGGGACCAGCCGCAGCAAATCCGCACAGGAGCTTCAGTTTGCCCGCATGTATCTGCCTGTCGTAGCTGCGGAGGCCGGGATCAGCGCCATCGACACCGTCTGGAGCGATCTGGAGGACGAAGCCGGATTTGAGGCGGAGGTCAGCAACGCCAAGGCACTTGGCTTCAGCGGGAAATCCTGCATCCATCCCAGTCAACTGGCTGTGGTACACCGCATTTATACCCCCAGCGAAGCGGAGGTGGTTCACGCGCGTCGTGTGATCGAAGCCATGCGAGCAGCGGAGCAAGCGGGTGTCGGTGTCTTTACGGTAGACGGGAAAATGGTGGATGCTCCCGTAGTTGCTAAGGCACAGCGCGTGCTGCTGCAAATCGGCGAGGAGGTGTCGTAACATGGAATTTGTTCCTAACCGGATCAAGCGCCGTATTCCAACCGAGGTAGAAGGCATCGGCAAGCTCCGTCCCTACCTGGAACCGGGCAAGCGGCGCAGCAAGTACATCACCGGCCAGACACCCTCCACCGGCAAGCTGGTGCCCAGTCTGCGGGCTGCCATTGAGAAGGTCGGCTTAAAGGACGGGATGACCATTTCCTTCCACCACCACCTGCGCAACGGAGACCTGGTGCTCCCCCAGGTCATGGCGGAGATTGCGGCTATGGGTATCCGGGACCTGACTCTGTGTTCCTCCTCCCTGAGCAAGAACCACACCTGTCTGATCGACTATATCCGCTCGGGCGTCATCACCGGCATCGAGACCAGCGGCATGCGGGGAGAGCTGGCGGAGGCCATCTCCAGGGAGTGCATCCTGCCCAAGCCCGTGGTGTTCAAGACCCACGGCGGCCGGGCCCGCTCCATCGAACGGGGGGAGCGGAGGATTGACGTGGCGTTTATTGGGGCATCCTGCTGCGATAATATGGGCAATATGAACGGCTGCCTGGGTCCATCGGCCTTCGGCTCCATGGGCTATGCAAAGGTGGACGCCCGGTTCGCCAAAAAGGTGGTGGCCATCACCGATCATCTGGTGCCCTATCCTGCCAATCCCATCAGCATCCCCCAGACGGCGGTGGACTGCGTGGTGCAGGTGGAGCGGATCGGCGACCCCCAGCTCATCAGCCAGGGGGCTACCCGCAAGACCAGGAACCCGGTGGAGCTGGCCATCGCCGATTACGCCAGCCAGGTGATCATCGCCACAGGCCTGGTAAAAAACGGCTTTTCCTACCAGGCGGGCAGCGGCGGGATCTCCCTGGCGGTGGCCCGATACCTGAAGGAGTATATGAAGGAAAACAACATCAAGGGCTCCTTCGCCTCCGGCGGCATCACCTCCACCATGACAGAGATGCTGCAGGAGGGCTACTTCGAGGCCCTTCTGGACGTGCAGACCTTCGACGCGGACGCCGTGGCCTCCATCCGGGACAACCCCAGGCATATCGAGATGGACGCGGAGATGTACGCCGATCCCCAGGCCAAGGGAAACGTGGCCAACGAGCTGGATGTAATGATCCTCTCAGCCACAGAGGTGGATACCAACTTCAATGTGAACGTCCTCACCGCGTCGGACGGCGTGATTATGGGAGCCCTGGGTGGGCACCCAGATACGGCGGCAGGCGCCAACCTGGCCGTGGTGGTGGCTCCCCTCATTCGCAAACGGGTGCCCATCGTGGTGGATCGGGTGGTGACGATCTCTACCCCAGGCGAGTGCGTGGACGTGGTAGTGACGGAGCGGGGGATCGCCGTCAACCCCCAAAACCCCATGTTGAAGGCCAGGCTGATCGAGCGAGGTCTTCCGGTCTATGAGATCGAGGAATTGCGGGACATGGCATACCGGCTGACCGGGAAACCGGAACCTCCTCGATACGGGGATAAGGTGGTGGGCCTGGTGGAGTACCGGGATGGTACCATTCTAGACGTCATTCGCAACGTCTTATAAAGGGAAAATGGCTGTTACTGCGCTGTTCTGTAACAGCCATTTTTCTTTCTGAATTTTCCGAAATGAGAAGGAGCGAATCAAATTGGCACTGACAAACAATCAAACTGTACTGGACTGGATCGACGAAATGGCCGCCATGACGCAGCCTGAACATATCGTATGGATCGACGGAAGCGACGCCCAGATGGAGGAGCTGCGGGCCCAGGCCTGCGCCACTGGTGAGCTGGAGAAGCTGAATCAGGAAAAGCTGCCCGGCTGCTATCTTCACCGCACCGCTGCCAACGATGTGGCTCGTGTTGAGGGCCGAACCTTCATCTGCTGCAGGAAACAGGAGGACGCCGGTCCCACCAACAACTGGATGGCCCCGGAGGAAATGTACGCCAGGCTGAGGAGGCTGTATACCGGAGCCATGAAGGGCCGCACCATGTACGTCATTCCCTACTCCATGGGCGTGGTTGGCTCTCCCTTCGCCAAGTACGGTATTGAGCTGACCGACTCTATATACGTGGTGCTCAATATGGCCATCATGACCCGAGTGGGCCGGGATGCGGCCCGCCGGCTGGAGGATGATTTCGTCAAGGGCCTCCACGCCACTGCAGACAACGATCCTGAGAACCGCTACATCGTCCACTTCCCCGAGGACAACACCATAATGTCCGTCAACTCTGGTTACGGCGGCAACGTACTGCTGGGCAAGAAGTGCTTTGCCCTGCGTATCGCCTCCTATCTGGGCAAAAATCAGGGCTGGATGGCTGAGCACATGCTGATCCTGGGCGTGGAGAATCCCCAGGGCGAGGTGCGTTACCTGGCTGCCGCCTTCCCCTCCGCCTGCGGCAAGACCAACCTGGCCATGCTCATTCCCCCGGAGCACTACCGGAAGAGGGGGTGGAAGGTGTGGTGTGTGGGCGATGACATCGCCTGGCTACGGGTGGGTCCCGACGGTCGGCTGTGGGCTATGAACCCGGAGTACGGCTTCTTCGGCGTAGCCCCCGGCATCAACGAAAAATCCAACCCCAACGCGCTGCAGGCCACCCGGAAGGACACCATCTTCACCAATGTGGTACATAACTTGGACGACAGTACCGTGTGGTGGGAGGGCCTGGACAAGAATCCCCCGGAGCACGCGGTGGACTGGCAGGGCCGCCCCTGGAACGGCAGGACCTCTTCGGAGAAGGGGGCGCACCCCAACTCCCGCTTCACCGCTCCGGCCAAGAACTGCCCCTGCATCTCCCCTGAGTTTGAGAACCCCCAGGGCGTGCCCATCTCCGCCATCGTCTTCGGCGGCCGCCGGGCCAGGATCGCCCCCCTGGTGTACCAGTCCCGGGACTGGGCCCACGGCGTGTTCGTGGGGTCCATCATGGCCTCGGAGACCACCGCCGCCGCCACCGGCGCGGTGGGCGTGGTGCGCCGCGACCCCATGGCTATGCTGCCCTTCTGTGGGTACCACATGGCCGACTACTGGCGGCACTGGCTAGATATGGGCAAAGTGCTGGGCGACAAGGCCCCCAAGATCTTCAACGTCAACTGGTTCCGCACCGACGACGAGGGGCACTTTCTGTGGCCGGGCTTCGGCGACAACCTGCGGGTGCTGGAGTGGATCATGCATCGTTGTTTTGATGAGATCAAGGCAGTGGATACTCCCATCGGCTTTGAGCCCAAGCCTGAGGATATTGATCTGGAGGGTTCCGGTGTGAGCCTGGAAACTCTTAAGGGCCTGCTCTCTGTGGATACCACCCTCTGGAAAGAGGAAACCAGAGAAATCAGTGCGTTTTATCAGAAATTTGAGCCTAGGGTTCCAGCTCCCCTTCTGGAACAGTTAAATACACTGAGGAATCTTCTATGAGTAAAATATTGCGCTTTGCTTATTGTAGTGGAGATTTTGAGAGGAACCATTTTTGCTGACCCACACGCTGACCCACACGGGGAAACGAGCGGGCGTAAACAACGGACACAAGAGTGCCAAATAGTGCGGTCCGTCGAACGGAAGAAGACACAAAAGCGCCCGAAAGCAAAAAACCTCACTCTCCCAATCAGTTGGTAAGGATGAGGTCTCCGGTTCAAATCCGGATAGCAGCTCCAAAAAGCCTTGAAAACTTCCGTTTTCGAGGCTTTTTTGTTGCCATTTTTGATTTTTTAGTGTGGGTCAAAATGTGGGTCAGTTGGTTGACCCACACCGTGACCCACACGCCGAAAGGGCCGGAGAGGATTAAAGAGTGCCGGACAGGAAGTTTGCGCTTCCTGCCCGGCTTTTTCTCTCTGCCTTACATAACTTGCTCCATAAAGCTGCCCATGGTGGCTGCTGCCTCGTCCTGCTTTTGCCGTGTGGCGTGGGTGTAGGTGCGGAGGGTAAAACCTGCGTCATAGTGCCCCAGCATGGAGGACACCGTCTTTACGTCTACGCCGTTCTGAAGGGCTGTGGTGGCGAAAGTGTGCCGCAGGTCGTGGAAGCGGATGTGAGGGAGCCCGGCGTCCTTCAGGAGCTTCTTGTGGAGGTTTACCACCGAATCCGGGTGATACATTTCCCCGGTGATAGGAGACGGAAATAGGTAGGGACTGTCCGGGTGCTTGTTGTGCTCCTGGATCAGCAGATCCACAGCTGCCTGTGGAATAGATACCAGCCGCACTGAGTTTTCCGTCTTGGGCCGGGTAAGCTCTAAGGAGCCGTCCGGGTTGCGGACATACTGCTTGCTGACGGAGATCGTTTTGCTCTGGATGTCTACGTCATCCCACCGCAGGGCCACCAGTTCACCCTTTCGCAGGCCGCTGACCAATTCCAGATAGAACATGGGAAGGAGATCTCGGGCCTTGGCAGCCTCCAGATAGGCGTGCATATCTTCAGCGGGCAGAATCTGCATCTCTATTTTTCTTGGCTTCGGGGCAATACAGTCCTCGGTGGGATTTCTGGGTATCAACCGCTCCTTGACCGCCCGTTCCAAGGCCGCATGGAGCATCAGGTGGACGCTGTGGACGGTAGTGGTGCTCAGCCCTTTTACCTGCGTCTTTCCAACATGTATTCTGCCCTCCTCCAATAACTCTTTATAGAGCTTTTGTAGGTGCCTGGTGGTCAGCTTCTTTAGCTTGATGTTACCAATACGAGGGATGGTGTAGGTCTCAATAATAAGCTCATACCGGTTGGCTGTGGCGGTACGCACATTGGGTTTGGCATAGAGTTCGTACCAGGTGCGCAGCCAGGTAGCCACAGTGTACTCGTCCGCCGCCTTACTGACGTCCAGGCCTTGGCTTTCCGCTATGGCGGTCTTGAGCTTCTCCTTGACCTCTCCCTGGGTCTTACCCAGCACATTCTTGATGATCCGTTTTCCGGTCTTGGGATCGTACCCAGCCGTGTACCGCCCCTCCCAGCGGCCATCCTTCCGTTTCCTGATGTTGCCCTCTCCATTAGCTCGTTTCTTTGCCATGGGGTGCCACCTCCAGCTCTTTTGCAATTTCCTGGGCCAGCTTGAATCCGGCGATAAAGCTGGCCAGAGAGATCTCCTCCCGCAGCAGGTTTTGCGCATCCACCAGCTGCATCAGCTTTCGCCGTTCCGGCTGCCCAAGATAGTCCCGCACTTCCTGGCGGGTTTGCTCAATTTCCTCCTCCAATTCAGTGAAGTCCGGCGCCTGGAAAAACCGTTGATACAGGGCAGCCATGTAGTGATACATTGCGTGTCGCCTCCTTTGCAGCAACACACAATACCAGCTTTCCAGATGGATAGCCATAGGGAATGGGCAAAGTTATCAGAACAGTAACAATTACCCGGCAGAAGACCATGCGGATCTCTTTGTTAACGGCGTACTATTTTCTCCACCCTTATTCTTTGATTTGCGATATAGTTTTTAATACGCTTAGGGCTCCGCACTTGAGTGTGCAGAGCCCCGGCGTCACATCATCTGCTGCCCCTGATCGTGGTCATCCGGCTTATGTCCCAGGGCAATCTTTTTTTGCTGCTCTCTGGCCATTGCCTTTCGATCTCCATGACCATACCTGATGGTGGCATCCGGGACAAAGTCATCGGGATCTCCCTCCAGCCTGGACAGCAGGTGGAGTACTTCGTTTGTTATGTCAGCGTTTGCCACATGAGAATGCACACCGGAACCGCCGCCGCTGCCGAACTCATGATGATGAAGGGGATCCATCTCCGGAGCGAGGAGATTGCCTCCTGCGTTTCCTTCTGAAAGGCAGACCCGATGGCTGAGAGCTCTCTGGTAAATTCGTCTCTCTGCCTCCCATCCCGTTTGTGTTCCTCTTTCATCTCTGATAGAATCCCCTTCATCGCCCGGTAGGTTTCTTGGTTGAGGGCCTGCGTCTGCGCCAACCACTGCTGGAGCAGTTCTGAGGTAGCCAACGGCTCCAGGCTCTCCTTTGTGGCCAGAGTGGCCATAGACGCCTGGATCGTTTTCTGGAGGGCCAGGGTATGCTGGAGGACATTCTCCAGCTGTTGCACCGTCTGCACCGGCATCGTATACAACACATTGGGCTGTTGTTCCGTCAGAGTGGGAGGTGCCGCCCGCTGCTTGAGGGCTGCCAAAGCACTGTTGTGCTGCTTGGGCTCGTATTCCAAACTCATGCTCCATATTCTCCTTTCTGAATTTTAGCTCGTGCAGCCTGTCGTCTCTGCACTTCATTCCGGCAGGTGTGGTGTAGGTAATACACTTCCGGTTTTTCTCCCAGCGTACCTGGTAGCCCCGTCTTTCCATCTCCTGTACAAATTCTTCTCGGCTGCCGGCTACTTTCATGACTGCCTCCACCGTAGTGATGAGCTGGAACTTCCAGCTCTCTCCCCGCATAGCCGCCCGGTATTCCCCGGCCCTTAGCCCCTTTGTCCGGTGGTCCTGTTGGTACGGCTTGAGAGTGGACAAGCCGTGCTCCATACAGATCTGATCGCTGACCTTCCGCATCTCTTCCAGCGTTCTGGGAGTGAAGTGGAGCTTCTTTCCGGTGTCTGGATGAACCGAGTTGACCACCAGATGGGAGTGAAGGTGCTGCCTGTCCACATGCGTGGCCACCAGAACCTCACAGCCGGGGAAGAATTGCTCCGCCAATTCCAGCCCGATCTTATGGGCCTGAGTTGGTGTAAGGTCTTCTTCCGGGGAGAAGGACTGGGTGTACTGGTAGAAGAAGGTGCCGGTGTCTTTCCCATAGAGGTGTTTGGTAGCCATAAAGCTCTGCATGGCCACATCTGCCACACAGTTGACGCCCGTCAGGTAGCGGTTGCCTTCCTCGTCCATGGTTTTCTTTGGCTGGGACACATACTGGATTACCCGCCCCATGCTTCCTGCCGTCTGCTTGCGTTCCTTGATGAAGCTACAGGTTGCCATGGTGGATCACCGGGCCTTTCTCTGCCAGCTCGCTGACCGCCTCATAGGTTCTCCCTAGGGCCGCAGTAAGCTCCTGCAGGTAGGCGGTCTGTACTCGCCCTTGGTGTGCCAGTGTGGTCAGTTGGTTCAGATTTTTGCCCCAAGCGCGCAGCTCCGTCAGAATGGGCTTGAGCTCTTCCATTACATAGATAGGCTCATTCAGTGCGGCATCCAGCAGATACTCCTGTTGGCTCAGTCCGGAGCGCATGACCTTTGCGCTAATCTGCCTTCTCTCGGCTGGGGTTACCCGGAAGGCCACCACCTGATTTCTGGTTCGAGTTGTCATACTTCCTCACCTCCGCATAAAAAATTGGTATGCTGCCGCTCCTTATCGGGAACGACAACATACCAAAAATTTTTGTGGATAGCCATACCAAAAGGCCAGAGTTAAGAGAAAGTTATCAATTACAGGAATTCCGTTCCGCCCTTATATTGTTTTCTGCGGCGCAAGATTTGAGGCGTGAAAGTGAGGCGCAGCTGCCGGTCAGCGGAAAGTGGGTGCGGGCTTCTGCCCGCAAAAAGGCGTTTGGCAGCCGCTTGCGGCAAGCCAAATGCTCTGCTTGCCCCACCCAAGGGTGGGTAAAATCGTCCCGCGCTACTACTGGCTTTCTATCTAGGATCAGGAGAATATCCGTACTACGGGGAGGTGTGATGTGCGTTCTCCTCTCTAGGTTTGGCAGCGGGCTAAATTCGTCTCAAAAACATTGGTAGGGCAGCTACCCTACCCAGCCATTCAAAGAGCCGTATAGTGGTCCACAGGGGCAACCAGCGGGGAGATTTGTCGCCCGGGCTCTTACCGGGAGGAGTGTGTGCGGGAACTGAATGAACTGTGAGAAAGCAGGAAGCCTGCCCCGGCCGGGACAGGCTTCCTTTTCAGTGGGGGTTTCATTTTGTTATTTTTAAGTTGTTGATACACTTCCCCAGCAAGGAGTAAAGGAGGTGGACACAGCCTGGGCCTTGTAAAGCGTACCCTTGCTATGGGGGACGGAGCGGTAGTTTATCCCGGCCATCTACTGGCCCACACCCACTTGCTTAGAGGCATAATCACAGGCTTGGCTGAACGATTTAATTAGAACCTTAGGCAAACACTACGGGCTACAGGGTGGTGTGCCGAAAGCCGTGCTCACGCTCCGGTGGGCGGGGGCATTCAAGCGGATTGGCTAAGTGTGGCCGTGGGTGTCAGCCACTTCATGGAACGGACAGATGGTGTAAATCAGGTGCACGTTTATGGGGCACCCATTTTACACGCACAGTGGTGGGCGCCTACGTGATGAGCCCCACTCTTCCAGTATCGCATATATTACGTACTGTGTTCTCGCTTATGCCTCCGGTCCGCCCGATACCTTGGATGCTGGGCTGGTATGGATGGGCTTCCGATTTTTCAGATACTTCAGATAGTAGTAGAGCGCCAGTTCACAATGAACCAGCCTCAACAAAAAATTCAAGTAGGAAGCATGAAAAATGCGTGCGTCTTATGCTTGGGTTATCCGTGGAAGCGCAATGTTTACTAGACTCTTTTCCTAATGAAACGGGCACTCTGTCGCCGCTGTTACAGATGCCTCTTTATTGCCCCCGCAGCTTTTCTGGGACAGCAACCTATCGCTGAACCCTTCCGGAGCCGTCGCCGCTGGCCAGCTTTTCCACCTCATTGCACGTAACGCGGTTGAAGTCCCCCTCTACAGAATGCTTGAGGGCAGAGGCCGCCACGGCAAATTCAATGGTATCTTGGGCCGACTTTCCGCTGAGCAGGGCGTAAATCAGTCCGCCGGCGAAGCTGTCCCCGCCGCCTACCCGGTCCACAATATGCAGATGATATTCCTTTGAAACATGGCACTCCGTGCCATCATACAGCATGCCTGCCCAGTTGTTGTCGCTGGCAGAGAGGGAGGTGCGCAGCGTGATGGCCACCTTTTCAAACCCGAACTGCCCGGCCAGCTGCCGGGCAACGCTTTCATAGCCCGACTTGTTCAGCTTGCCGCCATAAATGTCGCTGTCCGCAGCCTCAATGCCAAAGATGTCCTTGGCGTCCTCCTCATTGGCGATGCATACATCCACATACCGGCATAGCTCAGTCATGGCGGCCCTGGCCTGTGCCCTGCTCCACAGCTTGCCCCGGTAATTTAAATCGCAGGAGATTTTAATTCCTTTTGCCTTGGCCGCCTGGCAGGCCTGGAGACAGATTTCCACCAGATTTTCTCCCAACGCGGGTGTAATGCCGGTAAAGTGAAACCAGACCGCGTCCTCAAAAATGCTGTCCCAGTCAAAATCCTCCGCCTTTGCCTGCTGAATGGCAGAGTAGGCCCGGTCATAGATGCACACGCTGCCCCGCTGGGAGGCGCCCTTTTCCAGGTAGTAGATACCCACCCGGTCTCCTCCGCGGACAATATGGGAGGTGTCCACCCCCAGCGCCCGCAGGGCGTTTACCGCCCCCTGTCCGATTGCGTGGCTGGGCAGCCTGGTCACAAAGGCTGCGCGCATGCCGTAGTTTGCCAGAGATACCGCCACATTGGCTTCGCCGCCGCCAAACGTGGCCTGAAGCTGGTCATCTTGAAAAAAGCGGTTGTATCCGTTTGGCGCCAGGCGCAGCATTATTTCTCCGAAGGTAACGATTTTTTTCATATAAAAAGCTCCTTTCCAAAGTCCCTTTACTTCCGCATCAGATGAACGGCAAAGCCGGCGAACGTCTGATTCAGATAAATCGCCTTGGTGCGCCCTTTGTCGTCCACCTTGCGTGTGTGCTCTAAAAATTCCGTGCCCTGCAGGCCTAGATGGAATTCCGCCCGCTCCACATCCGGCGTCCCAATTGCGATGTGCCCGTGGGTGCCGGGCAGCTCCGCCTTGCAGCACTCCACAAATGGCACGGCAAAATCCGATGTATTGCCCTGCCGGTACTCCAGACCGAAAAGCCGGCAGATGGCCCGTGCCGTGCTGGCCGCGGCGTCCGCGCTGCCGCAGGGTAGGCCCACATGTTGAAGGGTAAAATTCAGCATGGTTCCCACAGCCTGCCGGCACAGGGCGGTAATCTTATCCCACTGCTCCCCCTCAATGAGCTCGCTTTTTGCCATCCAGGAGCCGCCGCAGAGGCGGACGCGGTCATACCCCAGGTATTCCGAAAAGTTTTTTATGCTGATGCCGCCGGTGGGCATAAAGCTAAGGCGGGGAAAGACAGGGGCCAGGGCTTTAAGAGCAGGCAGGCCACCCGCCTGCTCAGCAGGGAAAAATTTGACCATTTCCAGGCCGGCAGTTACCGCTCTGCCCAGGTCGGAGGCGTTTGCACACCCGGGAATTACCGGTACACCCAGACCCAGGCAGTAGGATACAAGATCTTCGTCGTACCCGGGAGAGACAATGAACTTGGCGCCGGCGGACAATGCCCGCTGGCATTGCCCCACATTCAGAATTGTGCCAGCCCCCACCAATACCTGCGGGCAATTCTCTGCAATCAGGCGGATGGCCTCTTCACCCGCCTGGGTGCGGAATGTGACTTCCGCCGCCGGGATCCCGCCTGCTGCCAGCGCATTGGCCAGCCCAACCGCTTTCCCCGCATCTTCCACAGAGACGACGGGCACAATTCCAATCCGGCAAAGCTGCTGCAAAATTTCGTTCATGAAAATACCTCCTTTACAAACCGGCAGGTTAAATTGACAATTAGATTATAATACTTGTATACTAGAAAACAAGATGAGCGAGTGTAAAAATTTCCCCGCCGTTTTTTGTGCAAAGCGGAGAATTGGATAAAAATACTGGTTCTTGACGGGCGCCCATAGTTTTTGTATGCTAGTAGATGGAAGAAATACAGGAGGCGAGAGGTTTGTATTTGACAGAGCGTCTCCCCCGGGAGACGGGCCGCGACTACGCGCTGCGCATGCTGAAGGACAACATTGTCCGCCTTGAGCTGAAGCCAGGCAGTTTGGTCAGTGAAAACGAGCTGGCCGCAGAGATGGGGCTCTCCCGCACACCGGTGCGGGAGGCGTTGATTGAGCTGTCCAAGGTAAAGATTGTGGAAATCTATCCCCAGCGGGGGAGCGCCATTGCCCGCATTGATTGCCACATGGTGGAAGAGGCCAAGTTTATGCGCAGGGTGCTGGAGTGCGCGGTAATTGAGCTGGATTGTGCGCTGGCGGACGCAAAGGCCATCAATATGCTCCAGGAAAATGTCCGTTTGCAGCAGTTTTATCTGGAAAATTATTATGCGGAAACACTTACCGATTTGGACAATCAATTCCACCGCCTGCTGTTTGAAATCGCGCAGAAGCCCCAGGTATATACCTTAATGGACACAATCTCCATACACTTTGACCGGGTGCGCAGCATGGCGCTGACCACAGTGAAAAACACAAAAATCGTCCAAGATCACCAGGCTCTGATGACGGCTGTGGCACAAAAGGATGCCGTTAGGGCCAGGGCGCTGATGGAAGTGCATCTTGACCGCTATCAGATTGACGTGGAAAAGATTCAGGCTCAGCATCCCGACTATTTTATTTGAAGAGCAAATTTTACCGCGTGTCCTGCTGTATGCAGTGTGCGAAAGCATCCCCGGTCCATGCGGAGTAACAGCTCCGCGTGGACCGGGGATGCTTTTCTAATTGGATTGTCCTTCTATAATCAGACAGGTGAGATACAGGGAAATAAACTCCTGCTCGTTCAGGGCGGAGAACTCCATGCCGATGAGCCGCGACAGCTTCTCCAGTCTTGTCTTGAGGGTGTTCCTGTGAATCTGCAAAAGGTCAGAGGCCCGAGAAAAGTTTCCCCCTGCCGCCAGAAATACCCTCAGGTCATGGATGGCTGCCATCAGGCGCTTCTCCTTTTTCTGCGCCAACTGCAGCAGGCTGAAATTGCACAGGCTCTCAGGGACGGTGCTGCGGTTGAGGATGCTGCACAGGCATTGGCAATATTGCTCTTGAAAAAAGTAGAGTCCGCCCGCCTCGGCAGGGGCTGGCCGCAGGTCCAGCGCCATTTTGCACTGGTGGTAGGCCCACCGGACAAAGGAGACATCGTGAAAGCAACTGCTGACACCTGCCACCAGTCCGTTGCTGCGCAGTACCTTGCGTATTTTGGAAAGTTTGGCCGTAGCGTCAAGGGCGTCCGGCTCTACAAAAATAAGTTCGCTGTTGTGGATAAACGCAGTGGGGGATGTCAGAATCGCATACAGGGGGGAGAGCACATCATTTAAAAACACCTTGGAATAGCGTTCCCGCTCAAAGGGAATCACCAAAAGGGAGAACTGCTTTTTCCCGTTCCAGCGCTCCGGCAGCAGGCCCATAATAGGCTCAATCGGGTCCTCCGACTCGCTGCTGATGTCAATGATTCCGTGGGCACTGGCGGCGTCCAGCGATTCAAAGTCGGAAAACTTGTCAAAAATCGATTCAATGCGCTGCTGGAGATAGTACATCAGAGAGAGCTGACCCTTGGAGAAGGTGCTGTACCCCATAAAGACCATGGTGCAAAGCAAGGTGCTTTTGTTGTAAAGCGGCACAATTACATCAATATTTTCCTGCTGCCGGCCGGATACCCAAAGCGTAAACGGGTCATGCCGGCTGTTCAGATTTGAATTCAGAAATCGCCGCTCCTCCGGGCTCAGCATGTCATGGGGAAATATCCCCTTGTACCGCAGGGAATCCCACACGCCGGCCAAAGAGCTGGCGGAGAGTTCACCGGCAGAGAACACAAATCGCCCAATGCAGTTGATAAGCGCAATCGGCACGCGAAAGACCGCGGAGGCAATGTCCAGAAAGGCCTTAAAAGAGCAGCCGGACAAAGCCGCTTCCGACAGCTTTTCCTCCCACTTGCGGTAGGCCTTGAATGTATTTTGGACAATGTCAAATACCTCGTTGTAATTGGCGCTTTCCAAAATAATAATTGCTGACCAGCCTTTGTCCGTCAGAAGCGACGGATCCACATTGCCCTGGCACAGAAAGGTCAGCGAGCGCTTGTCCGTCTGATAATAGGCGGAGATGAGTTCCTGTGCGGTAACGGCATACATATACTCCGTGCTCCAGCGCTCTTCCTTGTTGGGCAGATAGCGGATTCCCTCCAGATTCAGCTCTGGGCTGTCAGAAGCCAATATGAGGGGATTGAATTCAGATAGCGCATCGTGCAGGATATGCAGATTCATTCTCATGTGACACACCCCAATTGCGGATTGCAGCAAAAATGATGAATTATAGCAGCTTTAAAGTATAATATTTTTGCGGAAAAGTCAACCCAGGAAAAGGAGGAGAAAAATATAGACAAATATGCACAAAAATGAGCCGGCAAGCAGGCACTGGAATGGCTTGAATCTGTGCAAAAACGATGTAAAATGACAGCAACGGTGATAAATGAGACATATGTGGCAGAAAACGACGAATATTTGTATTTTAAGGAGGAAATGAGACGTGAAAAAGAGACTGACTGCTATTACCCTTGCGCTTGCAATGACACTTGGTTTGACTGCATGCGGAAACACCTCTAATCAGAATCAGCAGCCCTCCGGAGAATCCGGCGATCCGGCCTCGGATGAGCCCATCGTCCTCCGCTTTGCTGATACAGACAGCGCAGATTCCGTGGCAGGCCAGGGCGGCCAGATGTTCTGTGACCTGGTGGAGGAGCGCACCGGCGGCCGTGTCGTCGTGGAGTATTATCCCGCCAGTCAGCTGGGCGGCGATAAGGCGATTACAGAAGCGGCCATTGCCGGCACCGTGGATATTGCCAAATGCTCAAACGGTAATTTCGTGCAGTTTTCCACCGCGCTTGAATGGGTAGACCTGCCCGGCGTCCTTAGCTCTGTGGAGCAGGTGCGCAAACTGTTTACCAGTGAATACCGGGATGAGGTAAACGCCCAGATTCTGGAGGACACAGGCGGGATTGCACTGATGTTCGATGTGGACGCGGGCGAGCCTCGGGCCATCGGTTCAACCAAGAAAGAAATCCGTGTCCCCGCTGATATGAACGGTGTAAAGATTCGCTCCACCGGCTCTGAAATTGAGCTGGCTCTGTTTAATAATTGGGGTGCCTCATCCACCTCTCTGGACTGGGGCGAGGTCTATACCGCGTTGCAGCAGAATCTGGTTGAGACAACCTACAATCAGGTGCAAACCCTGGAAATTAACAGCTTCGGTGAGATTCTGAAGTATATTACGCCCATCAACCAGTCCTGGGTGGTTTCCGCCAAGTTTATCGGCCCCAAGGCCATTGAGAAGCTGGGTGGCCTGGACAGCGAGCTGTTCCAGATTGTGCAGGAGTGCGCGCTTGAGTGCGAGGTGTGGAAGGATGAAGCATTTGTTAAGGCTAATGAGGAGTCCTATGAGAAGCTCAAAGAGCAGGGAGTCACCATCGTAGAGCTGACCGACGAGGAGATGGAGCTTTGGACCCAGGCATCTGAGGCCATTTGGGACGAGTTTGTCGGTGAGGGTAAGTCCATTTCTTATGACTTTATTGAATATGTGCAGAGCTTTGCCTGAATGAGCGGCACCCTTTTCAAAGGAGCGATTATATGACAAGGATAACTGCATGGGCTGACTGGCTTAGCACCCTGTGCGCTAAGCTGGGAAAGGTGATTATCTTGGTGGGCGGAACCGGCATCTTGCTGAGTATGGCCATCGGCGTTTTTTCCCGGGCTCTGCTGCCGCAGGCCTATGTGTGGCCGGAGGAGGTGAGCCGCTACCTGCTGATCTGGTGCACCTTTATCGGCGGAAGCGTAGCACTGCACAACAAGAACCTGGTCCGCTTTGAGTTTATCATCAATCTGTTCAAGGGAAAGGCCTATACCGTGGCTGAGATTGTGGGTCACACGCTTTCTCTGATATTTCTGGTGCTGTTTACCCGAATCGGCATCGACTTGATTCCCTACTATCTGCATTCCGTGGGGACAACGGTTCCTATCCAGCTGATTTGGCCGGCGGCCGGCGTGCTGCTGGGCGGCGTGTTTATGGTGATTCACATGATTAGTCAGGTTTGCCACGATGTCCTCAGGTTGACCGGCCGGGAAGGAAAGGAGGCGGGATAAGCAGCATGCATATGGGTATTTATCTGTTCCTGCTGTTGTTCGCCCTGATGTTTTCCGGTATGCCCATTGCCCTGGGCGTGGGTATGGCCGCGATTTTGACCACCGGAATTTGGGGGCAGATTGGGTTAGAACTGATTTTTCAGCAATACTATCAGGGCGTAAACAGCTTTGCGCTCCTGGCGGTTCCACTGTTTATGCTTGCAGGCGAGCTGATGACCAGACTGGGCTTGGTGGACGACATTATCCTGTTGGCCAAGCTGCTGGTAGGCCGGATGCGGGGGTCGCTGGCCCAAATCAACATTGTGGCCTCCGTGTTTTTCGCCACGATGTCCGGATCTGCGGTTGCCGATACTGCTGCCATCGGCGGTATGCTTCTGCCGGCTATGGAAAAGGAGGGCTACGACAAGGAATTTTCCGTGGCGGTAACCGCCGCCTCCTCCATTATCGGCCCGATTATCCCACCCAGCATTACGATGATTGTGTACGGCTCCCTGATGTCAAACGTGCCCACAGGTGCCATGTTTGCCGGCGGTATTGTGCCGGGAATCCTGATCGGTTTGGGCGAGATGCTGCTGGTTTACTATTTCAGCAGGAAGCGCAACTACCCCAGAGAAACCAAGCGATATACGGCCAAGGAGGCCAGTAGCATCGCGGTGCGCACTCTTCCGGCGGTCCTCACACCAGTCATCATTGTCGTGGCTATTTTCTCCGGCTTCTGCTCGGCCACGGAGGCGGCGTGTATCGCAAACATCTGGGTACTTATTACCGGAGCGCTGTATTACAGGCGGCTGAACCTTAAGGTGTTTGGAGAAAGCGTCATCGTAGCCATGGAGACCGCAGGCGCCATCCTGCTGCTCAACGCGGCGGCCAAGCCGCTGAGCTATCTGATCGCCATGGCACAGCTGCCTACCATGATTAGCGAGGCTTTCACAAGCTTTACCAGCAGCAAGATTGTCATTCTGCTGCTGCTCAATGTAGTGCTCCTGTTTCTGGGATGCTTTATGGAGTGTACCGCAAATGTCCTCATTTTCGCCCCTATCTTTGCACCTCTGGCCATCTCCTTTGGCGTGGACCCGCTGCAATTCGGCCTGATTTTTGTGGTCAACGTGGTCTGCGGTATCTGTACTCCTCCCTTCGGGCCTACCATTTTCCTGGCTGCCGGCATTGCAAAAGCACCTCTGGAGCGATGTATGAAAGCAATTATACCATTCTGTGTGGTGCAGATAATTGTTATTCTGCTGATTTCCTATATTCCGGCCCTGACACTGACGCTGCCGCGGATGCTAGGTCTGTATTAGTCAATGGGAACGGTGGAAGAGGCTGTCTGCCGGTTTGTATTGGCACTTCAATGGTGTAATATTCCTGAGACAGTGAGGAACTGCGCGCACCGCTGCTTTACGGACACTGTGGCCTGCATGATTTCCGGAGGAAAAAGCATCCAATTCCGGGCGGCGGCAGATGCCGTTGGCCGGAACTCCACCTCCCGACACTATCTGGCGGGGCAGGGGCTGGAACAGGTCACCTTGTACGACAGTGTGTTGCTCAACGCCTGTGCCGCCCACTCTGAGGAGTACAATGATCTGTTCTTCGGTCAGCCGGGCCATCCCAGCGCCGTCCTGGTGCCGGTGGTGCTGGGCCTGGGCCTCTGCCGTAACATGCCCGGCGCTTCCGTTATGGAGAGCTATGTGGCGGGGCTGGAGGTGACGGCGCGGGTAAACCAGGCGCTTTTGCCAATTGCCCATAAATTGGGATTTCATACCACCTCGGTGGCCGGGATCCTTGGGGCGGCGGCTGCCGCCGGTAAGCTCCTGCAACTGACACAGGCCCAGATGGAGCAGGCACTTTCCATTGCCTGCACCTTTGCCTGCGGCCTGCGGGCGAATTTCGGAACGCTGACCAATGCGCTGCATGTGGGAAATGCCGCAGCCGCCGGGCTGCGCGCCGCGCAATTTGCCGCCACCGGGTTTTATGCGGGAAAGGATTTGCTGTCCGGCAGCTTTCTGACGTGCTACGGCGGTTCTCGTGAGCGGATGGAGGCATTGGCCGGCAGCCTGGGACAGACGTGGGCATTTCTGGAGCCTGGGCTGCTTATTAAAAAATACCCCTGTTGTTTCTCCAATTATCAGGCCATAGAGGCGGCGCTGAAAATCACCGAAATGCCAGGCTTCTCCTATGACAGAATAGAGCAGATTACCTGCCTGACCTCGGAAAATCACTTTATGTCGCTGCCGGCCTTTTGGCCGGATACTCCATACGGGGCGCGGTTTTGCATCCCTTACTGTGTTACGGCCGCTCTGCTTCGGGGATGTATAGACGAGGCCAGTTTCTGTGAAGAAATGCTGCGCAACGCAGCGCTGCTGCGCTGCCGGGACCGAATCCGTTATGATGTCGAGCCCAGGCAGCGGGGAAAGGAGGGCTTTGGGTATTCCCGCATCATTGTGGTGCAGGACTCAGGGCAGAGATTTGAGGCCGCCGCTTGGCCCAGAGAGGAGGAACGGGCTCAGCACTGGAGCGAGAAAGACTTGCGGAACAAGTTCCTGAACTGCTGCGCGTGGATATTTTCCAAGGTGCAGGCGCAGCGGCTGTATAATGTGTGCATGCATATGGAGGAGCTGGGAGACACCTCTGGGCTGCTCTGTGCGCTGTGCGGAAGAAAAGCCTGAAAGCGGGTGAAAAAGTGAAATTAGTTGATTTATCCACTGTCATATCTCCAGGTATGCCGAAGCCAAAATCGGCGCCTCCGGTGCTGCTGCGCTATGTCCTTGAGCCGTCAGAGGAGCAGGAGAAGGCGCAGGGCTTTACCAACAAGATGGAGGAGTATACCATTACAACCCACGTAGCCACCCACATCGACGCACCGGCCCACTTCTCCGCTCACGGAAAAAACATTGATGAATATGATGTGAGCGAGTTTTTCCTGGTACCCACCCAGATGCTGAACATCCGCCGGGGTAAATTTGAGGCCATCACAGCCGACGACCTGCGCGCTGCGGAGGAACGGGACGGAGCAATACAAGACGGAGATCTGGTTCTCATAAATACCGGGTGTCATCAATACTACTATGATGAAGCATACAACTGCGCTCCTTATCTGACAAAGGAAGCGGCAGAGTACCTGGCAGAAAAGCAAATCAAAATGGTAGGCACGGACTCCTTTACGGTGGATGATCCTCGGGAGAAGGACAAGCCGGCTCATGTTGTGCTGCTGAATCAGCATGGAATCCTCATTATTGAATGCGTTATGAATCTGGATGCAATACCCTGCACCCGCTTTCAGACGGTCTGCTTGCCGCTGAAAATCCGGCAAGGCTCCGGGGCCTTCACCCGGATGATTGCAGTCTGTGAATAGCCGGCAGACGGAACAGGAAGGTGCGGACATAAGATGAACGAAGCATATATGAAAAAACTCTTCAGCCTGGATGGGAAAACAGCGGTGGTAACAGGCTCCAGCTCCGGAATCGGGCAGGCAATCGCGGAAGCTTTGGCAAACTTCGGGGCCCATGTAGCAGTAATGGGCAGGTCACAGCAGGGAATTGAGCAGACCTGCACGCGGATTCGCAGCAGCGGAGGAAGCTGTCAGGGCTACGTGATGGACATCACTGACGAAGAGGCGCAGAACCGCTTTTTTGACGACTTTTTGGCCGAGCATAAGCATCTGGACATTTTTGTGGCCAATGCGGGGATCAATGTCCGCGGTGAGCTTCCGGAGGTGACCGCCAAGGAGATGGAACTGCTGCTGGGGACAGACTTTATCGGCACGATTCATGGCCTGAACCGAGCTGCGGACGCTATGAAGAAGCAGCACAGCGGAAACATGGTGATTATTACATCGGTTAACGCTCTGAGCCCGCTGGCCAATCAGGCGCTCTATTCCGCCATCAAAAGCGCCATGGAGAGCGTCATGCGCAGTCTGGCGGTGACCATGGCGGAGTATGGTGTGCGGGTCAACAGCTGCGCGCCCGGGTGTATTCACAGCGCCCTAAATCAGCATATTTTCAGTCAGGAACAGTTCCGCAGGGAAAAGGAGCGCGGTATCCCGCTGGGCAGGATTGGAAACCCGGAGGACGTTGGCGACGTGGTAGCCTGCATGGTAAGCGACGCCTATCGCTTTATGACGGGCAGCACAATCCTGGTGGACGGGGGAGAACTTCTCCGCCCCAAGATGAAACAGCCGGCAGTGGACTGCGCGAAAATCTGAAAAAGGAAGGGTATTCCCGATATGAACAGATATTTTCGGCTGAATGACAGTGATAACGTGGCCGTTGTGCTGTTTGACGCGCAGCCGGGCGACAAGCTGGATTTTGAGGGACTTCACGTAACGGTCACAGAACCCGTGCCCTACGGGCACAAAGTGGCGTTGTGTGATTTCCATACGGGGGATATCGTATACAAATACGGCTACTCGATTGGCAGGTGTACCCGGGACACGCCGCAGGGTGGATGGATGCACGTCCATAATATTGTCAGTTGCAGAGGAGAAGCCGGAAAATGAAAACATTTTATGCATATGCACGGGCCAACGGCAGCTATGGAATCCGTAATCATGTAGCAGTGATCAGCGCTATGGACAACAGTAATTTCATCGCACGGCGCGTGGCTGCCTGCGTGACGGGAACAGTGGAAGTCTGTCCTTGCTTTGGACGGGGCGAGGTGGGCGCAGATTTGGAACAGCATATTGCGACTTTGGGCGGGCTGGGTGCAAATCCCAACGTCTTTGCCGCAGTGGTGGTAACGATGGAGCCGGTAATTGCCGGGCGAATTGCAGATATCATCCGCGACTCCGGGAAGGAAGTTGTGGTCTGTTCATGCGATGAGTGCGGCGGGACGATTAACACTACTTGCCGCGCCGTGCGGTACGCGAAGGAATTTGTCATTAAGGCCTCGGAGCAGAAGCGGGTGGAGGTTCCCATCAGTGAGCTGATGCTGGGTGTGGAGTGTGGCGGTTCTGACTCCGTCTCGGGCCTCATTAGTAACCCCGCCACCGGCATGGTGGCCGACAAAGTGGTGGATGAAGGCGGGCGGGTAGTTTTGTCCGAAACCACAGAGTGGATGGGCGCGGAGGAATCCCTCCGCACCCGCGCCGTAACGCCTGAGCTTGGCCAGCGCATTGTGGATGCCATCAAGTGGTATGAGGATTATATTATCAGCATTGGCGTGGACATCAAGGGCACGAACCCGGCACCGGACAATATCAAGGGCGGATTGTCCACTATTGAGGAAAAGGCCCTGGGCGCGGTGGAAAAGGGTGGCACCAGGCCCATTCAAGATTTGATTACTTATAACGGGAAGGTCTCCCACAGAGGGCTGACGCTTTTGGACGCCTCCCCCGGTGGGGTAGAAAACACCACCTCTCTGACCAGCATTGGCTGCCAACTCATTATTTTTTCCACAGGAAAGGGCAATCCCATCGGAAATCCCATCACGCCCACCATTAAAGTGACGGGAAACGCCCGCACCATGGACAGCTATGGCGACAACATTGACGTGGACATCTCCGCCGTCATGACAGAGGGTATGGAGCTGAGCGAGGCCGGTGATTTGCTGTATGAGCGCATGCTGGAATACTGCAACGGCAAGCTGACCACGGCAGAAGTGCTCGGAGATACCGAGGTAGCAGTTACGCGGCTGGGATATACCGTGTAAGAGACAGCTGAAGGGAAAGCGCGCAAAGGAGCAGGCAGCCTTTTGCGCGCTCTTTTTTGGAGAGGAGGACCATGATGAGCAGCATAACCAGGCAGCCTTTTGGCTTTTTGCCGGATGGCCGCAAGGCACATCTGTTTACCATCACCCACAAGAGCGGAGCTAGCGCCAGCTTCTGCGACTATGGCGCACGGCTGGTGGGACTGACTGTCCCGGACCGTGCTGGAGAGCTGGCAGATGTGGTGTGGGGTTACGAGGATGTGTCAGGCTACTGCCGCTGGGAGGGGAATGCGGGCGCCGTATGCGGACGGGTTGCCGCCCGGCTGGAGGGCGGGGCCTTTACTTTAAACGGAGAGACCTGGCAGCTGAGTAGGAATGAGGGGCAGAACACCCTTCATGGCGGCCACCACGGCTTTGACACAAAGCTCTGGTCCGGAAGCCCGGCCGGTGAGGATTCCATTTTGTTCAGCTACGTCAGTCAGAATGGAGAGGAAGGCTTTCCAGGCACGCTGGTGGTCAATGTGATTTGTAGATTTTCCGAGGATAACCGGCTAATTCTGGATTACAGGGCGGTCACCGACAAAGACACCCTGTGCAGCCTGACCAATCACAGCTATTTTAACCTGGCCGGCCATGGCGCCGGCAGTGTTCTGGACCAGCTAGTAAAGATTGAGGCGGATTATTACTGCACCAACGGCGCAATCCCCATGGCAGACGGTGGAATTGCCGCAGTGGAAGGCACACCGATGGATTTTCGCACCTTTTCCCCGGTGGGGCGGGCACTCCGCTCCGACTTTGTGCAGCTTCGGCAGGTCGGCGGATTTAACCACACCTATGTGCTACGGAAACGGGAGCGGGGAGCGCTTGAGCTGGCGGCCTCCATGTATGATCCGGGCTCCGGCAGGAAAATGGAGGTTTATACCACTATGCCGGGCCTGCACTTTTTTAGTGCTAACAAAACCACACCTCGAACTGGAAAGTGCGGTGCCACATATGACCGGCAGTTTGGACTGTGTTTTGAGACACAATTTTTTTCCAATTCCGCCAAGTGCACGTGGTTTCCCTCCCCGGTTTTGCGGAAAGAAAACTCCTACCGCCAGGTGACAGAATTTCGCTTTCTGGTCTCGTAAGGATTAGAAAACTAGATGACAGCAATATAGCTGGTAATGCCAAGTAGTTCTAAACCACGATGAACTGCACTGGCAGCATTGCCACGCTCTGAAGCAATGCTGTGCAAGGAAGCTCCATCCTGAGCCTGCTGGTGTACAAAAGAGCCGCCCTCTCAGTGCACGGGTGTTAAGATGGCGGCCGATGTTTTGGCTATCATTTAGACACATTTAGACAGTATTCCTTTCTGCGGAGCATTCATAGGAATGAATACATTTGCTCAAGCAGCATCTGCCAGACTTGGCCCAGGTGCGTTTTGTACAAGACAAACCAAGTAGCGGTAGGAATCCAGACTAATTCCCTTTTTTGCCTCAATTAGGCTGCTATGCACCGGCGGGGGTGTTGGCCAAGAGCCAGTTCTTACGGGCCATAACAATGGGTTTTATACTGTGCTCAGTGCAATTGTTACTTATCTCCAGCCTTCCGTCCTCCGGATAAAATAAGTGATAGGAACAACAAACATTGGCATCAACTAGAGAATAAGACCAATAGTGTCTGACCCACATGCTGACCCACACGGGGAAACGAGCTGGCGGAAGCAATGGACATAAGAGTACCGGAGACCTCATCCTTTTGGAACAAAAATAGCCGGAAAGCGTTGGAACGCAACGGCTGGAGGGCTCCCAATCAGTTGGTAAGGATGAGGTCTCCGGTTCAAATCCGGATAGCAGCTCCACAAAAACCGCTCTTTTCGCTTGAAAAGGGCGGCTTTATTTTTGGGGGAGAAAGAACCACCAGCTATACTGGTGGGCTTCCCCCATATGCTTTAGCAAAAAGCAGTGATAGTGACAAGAAAGTTTCAAATAGAAGATAATATGCCCGTTTACGGGCGGCCGAGCGCAAGATGCAGGCTAAAGATAGCGGTATGGGCCACTTCACCCTGTTTTTACCGCGTGGTATAGGTGCGGGTGCGCAGGGTAAACCCGGCGTCGTAGTGTCCCAGAATGGAAAAACCGTTTTGACATCCACGCCATTTTGCAGGGCTGTTGTGGCAAAGGTGGGCCTGAGGTCGTGGAACATGAGGTGCTCTAGGCCCGTGTTTTTAAAATTTATTTATAGAGGGTTACCATTCTGTCCGGGTGCTTTTCGTGCTCCTGGATGAGCAGTTCCACGGCAGCCTGTGGGATGGACACCTGCCCGACGGAGTTCTCCGTTTTGGAGTGGGTCAGCTCCAGGGAGCAGTCAGGGTTACGGACGTATTGCCTGCGCACCGGAATTGTCCGGCCTTGGATGTCCACATGTCCAACCGCAGGGCCGCCAGTTCACCTTTTCGCAGAGCGTTGTCCAAATCCAAATAGAACATGTGCAGGAGTACCCACACCCTAGCAGCCTCCAAGTCGTCCCGGATGTGCTCCAGAGGCAGGATTTTCATGTGCAGTTTTCGGGCATTAGGGACGATGCAGGCACTAACAATAAGCTCGTAATAGTTTGAAATAGCGTTGCAAACGTTAGGCTTGGCGCAAAGCTTGTACCACGTTCACAGTCCGGTGGCCGGCTCTCCCGATGTCCCTGATAATGCCAGCCATCCGCCGGCAGAGGTATTTTCTTGCAATTCTAAGTTTGGAGTGGTAAACTGGGCATGCACGCAACACAGATTGGAAGGAGAATGGAGCATGAATCCCGAGAGCGACTTCCGGATCGAGAGCACGTATGACAGGCAGGCGTATCAGGCCATGGCAAAGGCCACCTGGAAGCTGTTCCAGAAGCACAGGATGGAGGTGATGGCCTATCCCGCCCTGATCAGCGTGGCTTTGGTGATCGCCGTTCTGCTGGTATTTAACTGGAATCATACGGTCCTGCCCATACGCATTTTGGGTATTGCGTTTATTGTTCTGCAGTTCGCGGTGATCCCCCTGGGCGCGCGGCGCGCTCAAGCCAAGACGTGCCGGAAAGCGATCCGTGATGCGGAAAAACGGGGCGAATATCCCGCCCGTGTGGAGTTTTTGTTCCAGGAAGACCATATCCGTACCACAGTGGGGAAGGAAGCCACGTCGGTTCGCTACCGGGAGGTCAGCCATTTGGCCGCTCTGAAGGACTGGCGGTTCCTCTATTTCGGGCAGGGGGCGTATATCATCCCCGTCTCGGCGTTTCGGGATGCGGCGGAGCTGGACCGCTTCGATACGTTTATTACCGGGAAGTGCGGCATGCCCATTGTAATACTGGAGGGGGAAGTACCCAAGAGCTGACGGAACGCAAGAAGGGGAGGAGACGGATGCAGGAGTCCGAGCGTATTTTCATTGCTGAAAACGCCACGCTGCTGCGGGGAAGCGAGCGGGAGCTCAACCGACAGCTCTTTACGATCCTGAACAGCATCTATGACGGACTTTACATTACGGACGGACAGGCCAACACGATCCTGATCAACCGCGCCTATGAGGAGGTCTCCGGCCTGCGGCGGGAGGACGTGCTGGGCAAAAGCATGCAGGAGATTGTCGCTACCGGCATGATTGACCGCTCCGGCTCCCTGGGGGTGCTCAAGACCCGAAAGCCGGTGACGCTGGAGCAGACCTTCCGCACCGGCAAACAGGCGCTCATCACCAGCACCCCCCACTTTGACAGCAGCGGGGAAATCACCATGATCATCACGGTGGTCCGGGATATGACGGAGATCTACGGCCTGCAGCGGAAGTATCAGGAGAGCGAGGAGCGCCGCCGCTCCGAAATGGAGTTCTTGCAGCGCAACCAGAGGTTTGTCTCCCGCATGGTGGCGGCCGATCCCCGCACGCTGGAGGTGCTGGCCCGGGCCCAGAAGGTGGCCACCCTGGACACGACGGTCCTGCTGCTGGGGGAGACCGGCGTGGGCAAGGAGCAGTTTGCGCGGTACATCTACGAAAACTCCGCCCGCGCCCGGCAGAGCTTCATTGGCATCAACTGCGGCGCCATCCCGGCCAGCCTGATCGAGAGCGAGTTGTTCGGCTATGAGAAGGGGGCCTTCACCGGGGCCAGCAAAGAGGGAAAGATGGGCGTGTTTGAGAGCGCCGACAAGGGCACCGTCTTTCTGGACGAGGTGGGCGACCTGCCCCTTGAGATGCAGGTACATCTCCTCCGCGTCCTGCAGGAGATGCAGGTAAGAAGAGTTGGAGGCGTACGCTCCATCTCGGTGGATGTGCGCATCATCGCCGCCACCAACCGGAACCTGCTGGACATGGTACATGAAAAGACCTTCCGGGAGGATCTGTACTACCGGCTCAATGTGGTGCCCATCGAGATCCCGCCTCTGCGGGAGCGCAAGCGGGACATTCGCCCGCTGGTGGAGAGCTTTCTCAAGGACATGAACAAGAAGTACCGCTATCAGAAGCGGTTTGCCGACGCAGCCATGGAAATCCTTCACAGTTATGCTTGGCCCGGCAATGTGCGGGAGCTGAAAAACGTGGTGGAGCAGGCAGTGATTCTCAGCGCCGGGGACGAGATCCAGCCCTCCGAGCTGCCCATTGCCTGCCGATTTGAGGGGGAGAGCCACGGCGGGGACGAGACTGGCCGTGTGAACCTGAAGCTGGAGGTGGCGCGGTTCGAGTACGAGTACATCTGCCGCGCCTATGAGAAGTACGGGACGGTGCGGGCCGCGGCGGCCAGCCTGGGGATGGACAGCGCCACCTTTGTTCGTAAACGCCGCAAGTTTGAAGAGTTGCTGCAAAAATGAAACGGGCGCTGTAAAAATGCACCAGCCTACAGAATTGCGGCAGGTCAATTGGTTTCAGTTAGATAAGTTTAAATTAACCGATGATCTCTTGATGCAGAAATGCAGCAAACAGGGAGAGGGATTTCTCGGGGGAAAAGCCCAATCAACTGCGCGGCAGTTGATTGGGCCTTTTTTTTGAAGTTGGCATGTGAAATGCATAAGAGAAGGAGTGTCACGAACAGTTGGCCAACTGTCGCAGCGAGACTGACAAAACTCCTGTTTGGGATGAGAAAGAGGGAACGTAAATGGCAAACGAACAATTTGTCAGCCGTTACCGTAAATACGGTGAAGAACAGCCCTACTGGAAGGCCGGTATTTTCAAGATCCGCCTCCCCTTTGTCCACTACAAATGGTCGGTTCCCGAGATGGTGCAGGCCGTGTTCATGTGTGCGACCTGCCTGGGCGCTATCCCCGTGCTGCAAGAGGTCCTGGGCGTTTCGTACGGTGTAGCCCTGTCCATGGTCATCATTAACGGCTTCTTCTACAACCTGCATGTGTTGCTGGGCGACCCCGTGGTGCCCGGGTGGATCACCCCTGCCATTCCCATCATTACCGCCTTCCTGACCGACGGATATGAGATGGGCCCTGAGCGTACCCAGGCGCTGATTGCTATGCAGTTGATTCTGGGCCTTATCTTCCTGGTGTTCGGCATCACCGGCATCGGCGGCAAGATGGTACACTTGGTGCCAAACTCCGTAAAGGCCGGCGTACTGATGGGCGGCGGCTTAGCGGCCATCATCGGCGAGATGGGAGAAACCGGTCGTTTCTGGACGTATCCCATCTCTATTACCGTGGGTGTGCTGGTGGCCTACTTCTGCCTGTTCAGTCCCATATGGGCCAACCTGCGCCGGAAATACAAGGCCATTGATTTAATCGGCAAGTTCGGTATGCTGCCGGCTATCATCATCGGTGTCGTTCTGGGCCCCATTGTGAAGGAGATCGCGGTGCCTGCTGTTCAGTTGTGGCCCCTCATCAAGATCCCAGAGTTCGGCAACATCTGGAACCAGTTGTCTCCCTTTGCCATCGGCTGGCCCAGCGCGGCGACCTGGATTGCCGCCATCCCCACCGCCATCGTGGTGTATATCATTGCCTTTGGCGACTTCGTCACCTCGGAGGAGCTGCTCCGCTCCGCCGATGAGGTCCGCCAGGATGAGAAGATTGACTTCAACGCCAACCGCTCCAACGTCATCAGCGGTATCCGGAACGTGGCCATGGCGCTGTGCTGCCCCTACACCCAGACCTGCGGTCCCCTGTGGGCGGCCGTTACTGCCGCTGTGTCCCAGCGGTACAAGGAGGGCCCCAAGGCCATGGAGTCCATCTACTCCGGTGCCGGTACCTTCCGCTGGTGTACCTTTATCTGCGTGGCCCTGATCCCCATCTCCTCCCTGCTACAGCCCGTGCTGCCCGTAGCCCTGTCCCTGACCCTGATCGTGCAGGGCTTCATCTGCACCCAACTGGCCATGAACATGTGCCGCACCGACATTGAGCGGGGTATCTGCGGCGTCATGGGCGCGGTGCTGGCCATCCAGGGTGCCGCCTGGGGACTCGCAGTGGGTCTGATTCTGTTCTTTATGCTTTTTGAGGGCAAAAAGAAGGCCTCCGAGCAGGTGGCCGTCGGTGCCGCCGACGACAAGGCGAACCAGTAGTTCCATTGAGTTCTGGGTATTCAAAAACATAGATTGATTGAATCTGATTGAGAAAGGAAGTCCTCTATTATGGCACTCATGACCGGCGAACAGTACATCGAAAGCATCCGTAAGATCCCCATGGAAATCTACATGTTCGGCAAGAAGGTGGAGAATCCGGTCGACAATCCGATCCTGCGGCCCTCCCTGAACAGCGTGCGTATGACCTATGACCTGGCCCAGATGCCCGAGTATCAGGAGCTGATGACCGCCATCTCCCCCGAGACCGGCGAGCGCATCAACCGCTTCACCCATATCCACCGCTCCACCGAAGATCTGCGCAACAAGGTGAAGATGCAGCGCCTGCTGGGCCAGAAGACCGCCGCCTGCTTCCAGCGCTGCGTGGGCATGGACGCCTTCAACGCCGAGTACTCCACCACCTATGAGATCGACAAGAAGTACGGCACCAGCTATCATGAGAACTTCAAGAAGTTCATGCTCTACTGCCAGGAGAACGACCTGACCGTGGACGGCGCCATGACCGACGTCAAGGGCGACCGCTCCAAGGCCCCCCACGCCCAGGACGACCCCGACATGTTCCTGCATGTGGTGGAGCGCCGGCCCGACGGCGTGGTGGTCTGCGGCGCCAAGGCCCACCAGACCGGCATCATCAACAGCCACGAGGTCATCGTGATGCCCACCCAGTCCATGGGCCCCGACGACAAGGACTACGCCATCTCCTTCGCCGTTCCCCTGGACACCAAGGGCCTGTTCATGATCATCGGCCGCCAGAGCTGCGACACCCGCAAGCTGGAGGGCAGCGAGATGGACGTGGGCAACAGCGAGTTCGGCGGCGTGGAGGCCCTGACCGTGTTCGACCACGTGTTCGTGCCCAACGACCGCATCTTCATGAACGGAGAGACGGAGTACGCCGGCATGCTGGTGGAGCGGTTCGCCGGCTATCACCGCCAGAGCTACGGCGGCTGTAAGGTGGGCGTGGGCGACGTGCTCATCGGCGCCGCCGCCGTGGCCGCCGACTACAACGGCGCCAACAAGGCCAGCCACATCAAGGATAAGCTCATCGAGATGACCCACCTGAACGAGACCCTGTACTGCTGCGGCATCGCCTGCTCCGCCGAGGGCGCCCCCACCGAGAGCGGCAACTACATGATCGACCTGCTGCTGGCCAACGTCTGCAAGCAGAACGTGACCCGCTTCCCCTATGAGATCGTCCGTCTGGCCGAGGACATCGCCGGCGGCCTGATGGTCACCGCCCCCGGCGAGGCCGACTTCCGCGACGAGAAGCTGGGGCCCGTCATCGACAAGTACCTCAAGGGCGTGTCCACCGTCTCCACCGAGAACCGCCTGCGCATTCTGCGCCTCATCGAGAACCTGTCCCTGGGCACCGCCGCCGTCGGCTACCGCACCGAGTCCATGCACGGCGCCGGCTCTCCCCAGGCCCAGCGCATCATGATCTCCCGTCAGGGCAACCTGGCCCACAAGAAAGAGCTGGCCAAGGCCATCGCCCACATCAAGGAGTAAGCAAAAACCACATTCCAATCGCATCTGTATTCGACCGGAGGGCGGCGGCAATCCGCCGCCCTCCGGCTTTGCAAAAGGAGGCATCCGCCATGTATGAGGACATCGAGGCCGTGCTGGACGAGCACGTGCGCCCGCTCCTGCGCACCCACGGCGGTGAGATGGAGATTATTGAGGTGGAGGACGGCGTCGTCCGCTTCAAGCTCAAGGGCAAGTGCGCCGGCTGTCCGGCGGCCGATCTGACCACCGAGGAGCTGATCCAGACCGCGCTGACCGAGCACCTCCCGCACATCAAGCGGGCGGTGCTGGTGCAGGATATCAGCCCGGAGCTGCTGGACGAGGCACGCTCCATCCTGAAGATGCGCCATGGCGGATAGACGGCAGATCGGCGTCCGCTACTGCGGCGGCTGTAATCCCCGGTATGACCGGGTGGCCCTGGTCAAGCGCATCGGCGGCTTTTTCCCGGAGGCGGAGTTCGTCACCGCCCAGGCCGGGGTGAAGTACCCGGCGGTGCTGGTGGTGTGCGGCTGCCCCTCCCGCTGTGCCAACGTCAGCGATCTGGCGGTGCCCGCCGGGCGGCTGATCTTCCTCAGCGGGTGGGAGGAGCTGCTGCCGGCGAAGGAGAAGCTGGCCGAGGCCCTGAAGGGGCAGCAGACGCGGAGCCTGACCCACGAGGAGGTGCTGGACATCCTGCCCCACCGGGAGCCCATGCTGTTCATCGACACGGTGAGCCGCCTGGTGCCCGGGGAGGAGGCGGTGGCCTCCTTCCGCGCCCGGCCGGAGCTGCCCTGCTTCGCGGGCCACTTCCCCGGAACGCCGGTGCTCCCCGGCGTCTACACCATCGAGGCCGCCGCCCAGGCGGCGGACATCCTGATGATGACCACGGAGCGTTACGCCGGGAAGCTCCCCCTGTTCATGGGGGTGCGGGAGGCCACCTTCCGGCGGAAAATCCTGCCGGGGGATACGCTGGAAATCCACGTGTCCCTTCTGGAGGAGAAGACGGAGCGGGCCATCGCCGCCTGCCGGGGGCAGGTGTTTGTGGAGGGCGTGCTGGCGGCGGATCTGGAGCTGCGGCTGGCCTTCCGGTAGCCCAATAAAAAGGAGACAGTGCAATGACATACGCAATCAAGGCCCCGGCCCGCTATGCACAGGGCGCGGGAGAGCTGGCCAACCTGGGCCGCAGCGCCAAGAAGCTGGGAAATAAGTTTTTGGTGATCTGCACCGACAACAGCCGCGGGCGCTTCGGCGCCCAGGTGGAGGCCAGCCTGGCCGAGCAGGAGAAGGAGGTGGTGTTCACCACCTTCCACGGCGAGGCCACCAAGGACGAGGTCTTTGCCAAGATGGACGAGTGCAGGGCCCAGGGCTGCGACGTGGTGGTGGGCATGGGCGGCGGCAAGGCCCTGGACACCGCCAAGGCCGTGGCGGAAAATCTGGGCCTGCCCTGCGTCATCATCCCCACCGTGGCCTCCAACGACGCGCCCTGCTCCGGCGTGGCCGTGCTCTACAACGACGCCGGGGTGGTTATCAAGGCCGTGCTCATGCGCCGCAACCCGGATCTGGTTCTGGTCGATACCGGCATCATCGCCAACGCCCCCAGGCGGCTCTTTGCCGCCGGCCTGGGCGACGCGCTGTCCACCTGGTTTGAGGCCCGGGCCTGCAAGAACAGCGGCGCCCGCACCATGGCCCGGGGCAACGTGTCCAACACCGGGCTGATGATGGCCCGCCTCTGCTACGACCTGCTGATGGAGAAGGGGCGGGACGCCCTGGCCGCGGTGGAGCGGCACGAGGTCACCCCCGCGCTGGAGGACGTGGTGGAGGCCACAATCTACCTCAGCGGCCTGGGCTTTGAGAACGGCGGACTGGCCGCCGCCCACGCCGTCAACGACGGCTTTGCCCAGGAGCCCCAGGCCCACGGCATGTACCACGGCGAGAAGGTGGCCTTCGGCACCCTGGTTCAGCTGGTACTGGAGAAGGCCCCCCAGGAGGAGCTGGAGCAGGTGCTCGCGTTCCTGCGGGACACCGGCCTGCCCCTGACCCTGGCCCAGCTCGGGGTGAAGGAGATCGTGCCCGAGACCCTGAAAAAAGTGGCGGAGGCCGCCGTGGTGCCCACCCAGTCCACCAAGAACCTGCGCGCCGATATCACCGCCCAGGAGGTCTACGACGCCATCCTGGAGGCCGACCGCATCGGCCGGGACTATCTGGCCCGCTGAGCCCAATCTTAAAATCCAAAGAATAGAGGGTGTGTATCGTATGAATTGGAAGGAATATTACAAGCAGCACCTGATGAGCGCGGAGGACGCGGTCAACCACATCCAGTCGGGCAACCGGGTGGTGGTGGCCCACGCCTGCGGCGAGCCGTCCTATCTGCTGGACGTGATGGTGGCCAACGCCAAGGCCTACAAGGATGTGGAGATCGTCCACATGGTGGCCATGGGCAAGGCCGAGTACTGCAAGCCCGAGTATGCCGATAACTTCCGCCACAACGCCTTCTTTGTGGGCGGAACCAGCCGGGATGCCATCGCCGAGGGCCGGGGCGACTTCACCCCCAGCTTCTTCTTTGAGGTGCCCCGCCAGTTCAGCTCCACCATGCCGGTGGACGTGGCCATGGTCATGGTGACGCCTCCCGATGAGAACGGCATGTGCTCCCTGGGCGTGTCGGTGGACTACACCCTGGAGGCCGTCAAGCAGGCCAAGCTGGTCATCGCCCAGGTGAACCCCCAGATGCCCTGGACCGGCCCCTACAGCCTGGTGTCCGTCAAGGATCTGGACTGCATCGTGGAGCATGAGGCCCCCATCATTGAGCTCAAGCCCCCCAAGATCGGCGACATTGAGAAGGCCATCGGAGAGCACTGCGCCTCCCTGGTGCCCGACGGGGCCACCCTCCAGTTGGGCATCGGCGCCATCCCCGACGCCGTGCTCCTCTTCCTCAAGCACAAGAAGGACCTGGGCATCCACTCCGAGATGTTCTCCGACGGCGTGGTGGAGCTGGCCGAGGCCGGCGTCATCACCAACGCCAAAAAGACCCTCCACCCCGGCAAGTTTGAGGTGGCGTTCCTCATGGGCACCCGCCGCCTTTACGACTTCGTGGATCACAACCCCGACGTGGAGCTGCGCCCTGTGGACTATGTTAACAACCCCTTTGTCATTGCCCAGAACGAGAACATGGTGTCCATCAACTCCTGCGTACAGGTGGATCTGATGGGCCAGGTGGCCTCCGAGAGCATCGGCCCCAAGCAGATCTCCGGCGTGGGCGGCCAGGTGGACTTCGTCCGCGGCGCTTCCGCCAGCAAGGGCGGCGTGTCCATCATGGCCATGCCCTCCACCGTCAAGGGCAAAATCTCCAAGATCGTGCCGCTGCTGGATGAGGGCGCCGCCGTCACCACCAGCCGCAACGACGTGGACTACATCGTCACCGAGTACGGCGTGGCCGCGCTGAAGGGCCAGACTCTCCGCCAGCGCGCCCGCAACCTCATCGAAATTGCCCACCCCGACTTCCGCGACGAGCTCAAGGCGGAGTACGAGAAGCGCTTCCACTGCAAGTATTAAGCGGCATGGGGCGGGCCGAAGGCCCGCCCCATTTGGTACTTACGCCGCGGGATAGAAAGGAAACGAGCTATGACAAATCTGGAGAAGTATGACCGCCTGTTCCTCACCGCCTTCCGGGTCAAGCCGGAGGAGCTGCCCGGCCTCAAGTACCGGGGCATCCCCCTGTGGGACTCCCTTGGCCACATGGATCTGATGGGGGACATGGAGGAGACCTTCAAAATCAGCATCGGCACCGCCGACGTGCTGGATTTCTCCTCCTATGAGAAGGGCAAGGAGATTCTGGCCAAGTACGGCGTGGAGCTCTGAGCCGTGCTGCTTCTGGAGCGGTGGACGGAGCCGCTGGCGGAGAGCAACTGCTATCTGCTGGGGGAGGCGGGGCGCGCGGTGGTCATCGACCCCAACGACCCCAGGGGGCCGCTGGAGCGGCTGGAGGCGCTGGGGTGGACGCCGGAGCGGATCCTCCTGACCCACGAGCACTGCGACCACATGGCCGGGCTGGAGGCGCTGCGAAACCGCTGGCCCGGGGTGCGGGTGGCGGCCACCGCCGCGTGCAGCGCCGGCCTGGGGGACACCCGGCTCAACATGACCCGGAGGATGGAGGTCTATCTCGCCTTCCGGGGCAAGCCGGGGGTGTCCTATCCGCCCTTCGTCTGCCGGCCGGCGGATGAGACCTATGAGCACGCCTGGGAGTGCGTATGGCGGGGACACCGGCTCCGCGCCGTGGCCCTGCCCGGACACACGCCGGGGAGCGCAGGAATTTTCCTGGACGGGGACATCTTTTTCTCCGGGGACTACCTGATTCCGGGGGAGGAGGTCATCCTCCGCCTGCCCGGCGGGAGCGAGACGGACTACCGCGCCGTCACGGAGCCCGTTCTCCGGGGGCTGCCCCCCGGCCTGCGCATCTGCCCCGGCCACGGGGAGCCCTATATTCTCAAAGGAAAGGAGTGAAGCCGGTGTGGAGCTGAACACGCTGCTGCAATACAAGCCCTATTCCACGGCCCGGACGGAGAAGCGGGCGCTTTACGCCGGACTGCTCACCGAGCTGACCCAGTTTCACCGGGAGCACTGCCCGGAGTACGGCCGCCTGCTGGACGCCCTGGGCTGCCCCGCCCACATGGAATGTACGGTGGAGAGCGCCCCTATGCTGCCGGTATCCCTGTTCAAGGAACTGGAGCTGCGGAGCATCCCGGAGGGAGAGGTGTTCAAGACCATTACCTCCTCCGGCACCACCGGGCAGCGGGTGTCCAGGATCTTTCTGGACGGTGCCACCTCCGCCTGCCAGCAGCAGGCCCTCTGCCAGATCATGTCCGACTTCCTGGGGGAGCGGCGGCTGCCCTTCCTGGTGCTGGACAGCAGGCAGGTTCTGCGCAACCGCGCCATGTTCTCCGCCCGGGGGGCGGGCATTCTGGGCTTTTCCATCTTCGGCACCAGGCCCTGCTATGCCCTGGACGAGCACATGGAGCTGGATCTGGACGGGGTGCGGGCCTTCCTGGAGGAGCACCAGGGGGAGACCATCTTCCTCTTCGGCTTCACCTTCATCATCTGGAAGCACGTCGTCCGCGCCCTGGAGGAGCGGGGGGAGAGGCTGGACATCCCCAACGGCATCCTGGTTCACGGCGGCGGCTGGAAGAAGCTGGCCGGCGAGGCGGTGTCACCCGGAGAGTTCAAGGCCCGGGTGGCGGCGGCCACGGGCGTGGAGCGGGTAAGCAACTACTACGGCATGGCCGAGCAGACCGGCTGCATTTACATGGAGTGCCCCCAGGGCCACCTCCACGCCAGCCTGTGGTCGGATATCGTGGTGCGGCGGGGGCGGGACTACCGCCCCTGCGAGCCTGGAGAGGAGGGCGTGCTCCAGGTGCTCTCCCCGCTGCCCCGCTCCTATCCCGGCCACTCTCTGCTGACCGAGGATCTGGGCGTGCTGCTGGGGGAGGACGACTGCCCCTGCGGGCGCAAGGGCAAGTATTTCAAGGTGACGGGGCGGGTGCCCCGGGCCGAGGTGAGGGGGTGCAGCGATACCTATGAGGGATAACGTCACGCTTTTGGCCGGGGCGGAGCAGGTGGACGCCGCACCCTGGCCCCCCTTTGACCCCAGGGCGGTGGACTTTCTGGCGGAGCTGTCCGCCGAGGTGCTCCGCAGCCCGGACACCCGGCGGCAGGAGGCCTCCGCCGCCTTCGGCTTCTGGTGCCGCCGGGCCCGCCTGGAGGCCCTGGCCGCGCGCCACGCCTCCCCGCTGCCCCGGCTGGGCCGGGGGCTGGCCTTCCATCTGGCCCCCGCCAATGTGCCCGCCCTGTTTGCCTACACCCTGGCCATCGGCCTGCTGGCGGGGAACGCCAACGTGGTGCGCCTGTCCAGCCGGCGGGTAGAGGGGGAGGCCCCCCTGCTGGCGGCCCTCCGCCGGGTGCTGGAGCGGCCGGAGCACGCCGCCGTGCGGGCCCGCACCAGCCTGATCACCTACGGGCGGGACGATGCCGTCACGGCGGACTACTGCGCCCGCTGCGACGCCCGGATCGTGTGGGGCGGCGACGCCACGGTGGCGGCGGTGCGGGCCATGCCCATGCCTCCCCACGCCGTGGAGCTGTGCTTCCCCGACCGCTGGTCGCTGGCGGTGTTCAGCCAGCGGGCCTTCTCCGCCCTCACGCCGGAGGAGCGGGGGGCGCTGGCCCACCGGTTTTATAACGACACCTACCAGATGGATCAGAACGCCTGCTCCAGCCCCCAACTGGTGCTGTGGCTGGAGGACGGGGGAGACCCCGCCTGCCGCGGCCGGTGGTGGGAGGCGGTGGCCGCCGAGGCGGCGGAGCGCTACCCCTTCGGCCCCTTCCAGGCGGCCCGCAAGCTGGAGCGGCTGTGCCTCTGCGCCATGACCATGGAGGAGCCTGCCGTCGTCGCCGTGGAGCGCTATCAGGGCAACCTGCTCTATGTGGCCCAGCTGGCGGGGCTGTCCGGAAACCTGCCCTCCCTGGCCGGGGGCTTCGGGCTGTTCTTTGAGGCGGACTTGCCCAGCCTGGAGGCGCTGGCCCCCCTGCTCCCGCCCAAGGCGCAGACCCTGGTGTGCGGCGGGCTGGAGCCGGCGGAGGTGGCCGCCCTCCTGGCCCGGGCGGGGGCGCGGGGCGTGGATCGGGTGGTGCCTCTGGGGCAGGCCCTGGAGATGGATACGGTCTGGGACGGGAGGGATCTGATCGCCGCCCTGTCCCGCATCATTGGATAGGAGGAGCACATGGAACTGTTTGCGCGCTGCGACCGGGAGCCGGAGCGGCTGCTGGCCGTCACCGAGGAGGGGAAACGGTACACCCTGGGGGATTTGAACGCCGCCGCGGAGCGGATTGCCGGGGCTGTGGGGGAGCACCGGCTGGTCTTTGTGCTGTGTGAGAACACCCCCGGAACCCTGCTGGGCTACCTGGGGTGCCTAAAGGCGGGAGAAGTGCCCCTGCTGCTGGACGCCCACATTGCGCCGGAGCTGCTGCGCGGCCTGCTGGAGACCTACCGCCCCGCCTTTGTCCATGTGCCCGGCGACCTCCCGGCGGAGACGGGGCGGGTGCTGGAGGGCTTTGTCCCGGCGCTGGAGGTGGAGGACAGCGCCCTGCTCCGCCGCCCCGGCGGGCAGGGGCCGGAGCTCCACCCGGAGCTGGCCCTCCTGCTCACCACCTCGGGCAGCACCGGCAGCCCCAAGCTGGTGCGCCTCAGCGGCCGGAACCTGGATGCCAACACCCGCTCTATCGTGGAGTACCTGGAGCTGGACGAGGGCCAGCGTCCCGTCACCAACCTGGCCATGAGCTACTCTTACGGCATGTCCATCGTCAACACCCACCTGCTGGCGGGGGCGGCGCTGGTGCTCACCCGGCGCAGCGTGCTGGAGCGGCCCTTCTGGGAGCTGGTGGAGCGGGAGCGGGTCACCTCCCTGGCCGGGGTGCCCTACACCTACCGCATGTACCGGCGGGCGGGCCTGCTGGAGATGGAGCTGCCTGCGCTGAACACCCTGACCCAGGCGGGCGGCAAGCTGCCGGAGGCCCTTCACCTGGAGTTTGCCGACTGGGCGGCGCGGACGGGACGGCGCTTTTTTGTCATGTACGGCCAGACTGAGGCGGCCCCCCGCATGGGCTACCTGCCCGCGGAGCGGGCGGTGGAGAAGTGCGGCAGCATGGGGGTGCCGGTGCCCGGCGGTCAGTTCCGCCTGCTGGGGGAGGACGGCGCGCCCATTGACGCGCCGGACACCGTGGGCGAGCTGGTCTACCGCGGGCCAAACGTGGCCATGGGCTACGCCCGGCGGGCGGAGGAGCTGGCCCTGGGGGACGAGTGGCACGGGGAGCTCCACACCGGCGATATGGCCCGGCGGGACGGGGACGGCTTCTACTACATCGTGGGCCGCAAGAAGCGGTTTATTAAGCTCTACGGCAACCGGGTGGGCCTGGACGAGGTGGAGCGGCTGCTTGCCGCCCGCTTCCCGGACACGGGCTTTGCCTGCGTGGGGAGGGATGACCTCCTCCGAATCTTTCACGACAGCCCCGATCCCGCCGTGACCGGGGCGGCGGCGGAGTATCTCAGCGAACAGATGCACTTCCCGGAGCGGGTCTTTCAGATCCGGGCCTTGGAGGCCATTCCCAAAAATGAGGCGGGCAAGACCCAGTACAGGGCGCTGGAGGAGATGCGGTAACACCGGCCGAAGTATGCTGTATATGAGTCGGGGGGGCGGGG